>VYLE01000083.1_pt1 | contig 87939 bp, 90 predicted proteins | sample 5114391 | NCBI WGS metagenome assembly VYLE01 (sample SAMN12291771, study PRJNA351875) | freshwater metagenome | isolation source: freshwater lake | place: USA: Michigan, Kent Lake | collected 2013-08-15 | reverse complement strand
CACGCCCTCCTCGCCGGGCACCGGCGGCGGCGGCGCCGGGGCGTCGGCCTTCTCACGCCGGCCGACCGACGCGATGACCAGGGCCAGGACCACGGCGCCGTAGATCGTCCAGTCCGGAAGCCGTGGAAAGTTCATTGTCTAGGCGCTGATCGCCGCCGACAGGATCAGGGCCGTGGCGATCTTGGCCCCGACCAGCAGCAGGGCGGCCGAAATCTCGCCCTCCGAAATCCGCTGGGGCAGGCCATGCAGGATGAAGTCGGTAAGCCGGAAGACCAGCAACTGGACGAAGGTCACGGCCACGCCCCACAGCCCGATCTCCAGCAGCGAGGCCGAGCTCTGCAGGGCGGTGGCCAGCGGGATGGTCAGGGCGACCAGCACCCCGCCGAACGACAGCGCGGCGGCGGCGTTGCCATCGCGGATCAGGCTGATCTCCTTGTGGGGGGTCAGCACCGCATAGAGGGCGGCCCCGAGGATCAGCATCACCAGGGTCACCCCGGCCTGGGCCAGGGCGAAGGGGAAGCCGTTGGCGAAGGCGGCGATTTCCGGGGACTGCAGATCGGTCGGCATCACGGATCCCGATGAGAAGAGGCGCCGATGGTTAGCACGGTCAGGGCCGGGTGTGACAAGGGCTTCGCCCTGCAGGCGGCCTTACGCCGCGGCTTCCGCATCCGGCGTCGCCTTCCGGCGGGCGCTGGCCCGGACCTTCTCGCTCTCGCTCTTCAGCTGGCCGCAGGCAGCCAGGATGTCGCGGCCGCGCGGGGTGCGGATCGGGGAGGCGAAGCCGGCCTTGTTGAGAATGGCCGCGAAGGTCTCGATCGCTGACCAGCTCGAGCACTCGTAGGGGGAGCCGGGCCAGGGATTGAAGGGGATCAGGTTGACCTTGGCCGGGATGCCTTTGAGCAGCGCCACCAGGGCGCGGGCCTCGGCCGGGCTGTCGTTGACGCCCTTCAGCATGACGTACTCGAACGTCACCCGGCGGGCATTGGAAAGGCCCGGATAGGCGCGGATGCCGGCCATCAGCTCGGCGATCGGGTACTTCTTGTTGAGGGGGACGAGCTCATTGCGCAGCGCGTCGTTGGTGGCGTGCAGGCTGATGGCCAGCATGGCCTGGGTCCGCTCACCAAGGGTCTGAAGCTGCGGCACGACGCCCGAGGTCGAGACGGTGATCCGCCGGCGGCTGATGCTGATGCCCTCGTTGTCGCTGAGGATGTCGAGCGCATCGGTGACGGCGTCGAGGTTATAGAGCGGCTCGCCCATGCCCATGAAAACGATGTTGCTGAGCAGCCGGTCTTCCTTGTCGGACGGCCATTCGGCCAGGTCGTCCTTGGCCACCTGCACCTGGGCGACGATCTCGGCGGCGGTCAGGTTGCGAACCAGGGCCTGGGTGCCGGTGTGACAGAAGGTGCAGTTCAGCGTGCAGCCGACCTGGCTGGAGACGCAGAGGGCGCCCGAGCGGCCAACGTCCGGGATGTAGACGGTCTCGATCTCGATGCCCGGCGCGGTGCGGATCAGCCACTTGCGGGTGCCGTCCTTCGACACCTGGCGCTCGATGACTTCCGGCCGGGCGATGGTGAAGGTCTCGGCCAGTTTGGCCCGCGTCTCCTTGGCGACATCGGTCATGTCGGCAAAGTCGGTGACCCCGGCCTGGTGCATCCAGCGCCAGATCTGGCTGGCCCGCATCTTCGCCTTGTCGGCCGGCACGGCGCCGCCGTCGACGAGGGCCTGGCGCAGGCCGTCACGCGTCAGGCCGCTGAGGTTGACGGTTGAAACAGGCTTGGCGGCCCGGGAAAGGTCGAGGGTCGTGGTCACGATGGGAAATGTCCGATGGAGCCGGCCCTATAGCAGACAAGGAGCACTTTCGGAAATCTCGGCCCGTTCACGGCCCGGACGGGGCTGCGCACCCGCCGCATCTCCTTCCGCGGCCGCTCCCTGACACCCGGTCAGTAGACCAGGCGGAATCCCGTCACCAGCGCGGCCAGCGCCAGGAAAGCGACGATGGCGACGATCTCATACCGCTTGAACAGCGGTCCATTCGGCGAACGCATGGGGATTCTCCCTGTCCCGTTTTGATCCAGCGAAGGGAGAGGTCCGCAAGGCGCGGGCCAGTTATGGTTGCCGGCGGATTCACCCTCTGGCAGGACGTGGACATGATCGCGCGGCGTACAGTTCTGGCGGGCGGCCTGGCCCTGGCGGCGGGTCCCGCCCTGGCGCAGGCCGGAACCCGCATCTTCGCGGCGGCTTCGTTGCAGACGGCCCTGACGAAAATCGCTGCCGGCTATCGGGGCCCCGGCGCGCCGCTTCGGCTGTCGTTCGGCGCCTCCTCGGCCATGGCCCGCCAGATCGCCCAGGGGGCGCCGGCCGACCTGTTCGTCAGCGCCGACAGCGAATGGATGGATTGGCTCGCTCAGCGGCGCCTGATCGCCGCCGGCACGCGGCGCAACCTGCTCTCCAACCGCCTGGTGCTGATCGCGCCCAGAGCCTCGACCGTCCGCCTGAAGATCGCGCAGGGCATGTCGCTGACCACGGCGCTCGGCGGCGGCCGCCTGGCCATCGCCGATCCGGTGTCCGTGCCGGCCGGCAAGTACGGCAAGGCGGCGCTGATGAAGCTGGGGGTCTGGGACAGCATCGCCGCCCGCCTGGCCCCGGCCGAAAATGTCCGCGCCGCCCTGGCCTATGTCGCCCGGGGCGAGGCGCCGCTGGGCATCGTCTACGCCACCGACGCCCATGCCGAGCCGAGGGTGAAGGTGGTCGGCCTGTTCCCGTCGGCGACCCACCCGCGCATCCTCTATCCGGCCGCCCTGACGAAGGCGACGCCGGCCGGACGGGCGGTGCTGGACTATTTGTCGGGCCCGAAGGCCATGGCCGTGTTCGCCGCCGAGGGCTTTCTCAGGCCCTGACTACTCGGTCTTGCCGGGCCAGGTCAGGTAGCCATCACGATCTGTTCCGGCGTAGCCGCCGCCCCGCCGCCCATGCTTGCCGTGGCCCTCGCCCCGGCCGCCATCGCCGTAGACCACCACGCCGCCGGACGAATAGCTGTAGCCGCTGCCGCTCTCCGAATAGCGGGCGCTTTCGGAATAGCTTTCGCTCTCCTCGACGCTGACCGAGCCGCCCACCCGGCGATAGCCGCCGCTGTAGTCACCTTCGTCCAGATAGCCGACGCCTTCAGTCCCCGACCGGTAGCTGTAGCGATAGCTGGACTCGCCGCCGCCGCGCCCGTGACGCACGATCTTGCGGACGTGACCGCCGGTGCGGGCGGTCTCTTCACGGGTGGCGACCTCCACAGTCTTGGCGGTGTCGCTGTCGGCCTTGGCCGGCGCCGGGCAGCGGTCCTTACAGCAGCAGTCGGCCTTCGCCTGATCCCTGCCCCTCTCGTGGTTGGGGGCTAGGTCATCGCAGGCCGACAGGGCCAGGGCGGAAATGCCCACCAGGGCAAGAGACAGAAGGCGCATGACGATGCCTATCGAGACGGATGGATCCGACCTCAAACTGCGCTCAACCTGGGCTGCAGACCCGCCAATTCACCGTTCGGGGGAGGGACAGGGTTAACCCACCCCCCTGCGTTGCAGGCGCCTCAAGGCGAAGGCGACGGCCAGGCCGACTGCAATGCCGGTGCTGTTGGCCACCGCATCCCAGGCATCCCCCTGCCGCCCCAGCCCCATGGTCGACTGCAGGATCTCGACCCCGACCCCGCCGAGAAACAGCCCGATGGCCAGCCGGCCCATGCGTAGGAGAAAGGCCCAGGCGCCGAGCAGGGTGAGGCCCAGATAGGCGAGGGCGTGCTCGGCCTTGTCCCAGAAGGTCAGACCCTGCGGCAGGGTCTCGGTCGGACTGAGCGACAGCAAGGCGATGACGCAGCAGGCGGCGGCGAACAGGGCGATACGGACGGGCTGGGGAGGATTGAACCAGAACATGCGCCGCCAAGGGTGACGGTTCGCGGGCGCACCGCAAGCGGAGATTTGGTGAAGACGATGCGCGGAAACCCCAGTATGCGTTCGGCGCGAAACTCATGGGGCGACAATGACGGTCAAGGCGGTGATCTGGGATTTCGGCGGGGTGATCACCTCCTCGCCGTTCGAGGCCTTCAACCGGTACGAGGCCGAGAAGAGCCTGCCGCACAACCTGTTCCGGACGGTCAATTCGACCAACCCCGACAGCAACGCCTGGGCCCTGTTCGAACGCAACGAGATCGACGCCGCTGGCTTTGACGCCATGTTCCTTGAGGAATCGACGGCGCTCGGCCATCCGGTGCGCGGGGCCGAGGTGCTGGGCCTGCTGTCGGGCGATGTGCGGCCGGCCATGGTGGCGGCGCTGAAGGCCTGCAAGGCGCAGTTCAGGGTCGGCTGCATCACCAACAACGTCCAGACCGGCCACGGCGCCGGCATGGCCGGGACCAGCACCAAGGCCGCTCAGGTCGCCGAGGTCATGGGCCTGTTCGAGGCGGTGATCGAGAGCAGCAAGGCCGGGGTGCGCAAGCCCGATCCGCGCATCTACCAGATGATGTGCGAACGCCTTGAGGTCGAGCCGGCGCACTGCATCTACCTCGACGACCTTGGCATCAACTGCAAGCCGGCCGCCATGCTGGGCATGAAGGCCATCAAGGTCTCCAGCGAAGCCCAGGCGCTGGAGGAACTACAGCTGGCCACCGGACTTCGATTCTCATGACCCGCCCCTCGAAGATCGGCGCCGCCCAGGCGCTGAAATCCCTGCCGCACTGGAAGGCCCTGGATGGAGAGCGCGACGCCATTGTCCGCACCTTCCAGTTCAAGGATTTCAACGCCGCCTTCGGCTTCATGACCCGCGTCGCCCTGGCGGCCGAGAAGCTCGACCACCATCCCGAATGGTTCAATGTCTACAACCGGGTCGAGGTGCTGCTCAGCACCCACGACGCCGACGGGGTGACCAGCCTGGACATCGCCCTCGCCACGATCATGGACGAGGCGGCCTCGGCGCTCTAACGATTGTTCGAAAGAGCAATCGGAGGAACGATATGTCGGGACGGGTCGCGGGCAAGAAGGCCTTCATCACCGGTGGCGCCCAGGGTCTGGGGGCCGGCGCCGCCCGGCGGCTGGCCGAGGAGGGGGCAAAGGTCGCCCTTGCCGACCTCAATCTCGAGGGGGCGCAAGCGGTCGCCGACGAGCTGAACGCCGCTCACGGCCGGGGCACGGCCTTCGCCTACCGGCTGGACGTCACCGACGAGCAGGGCTGGATCGACACCCTGCTGCGGGCCAACGCCGACATGGGCGGCATCTCGGTGCTGCTCAACAACGCCGGCATCAGTCGCGGCGCCGATATCGAAAACTGCACCCTCGACGACTTCCGCATCACCATGAGCGTCAACGTCGACAGCGTCTTCCTCGGCGCCAAGCACGCCATCCGGTACCTGCGCGAGAACCAGCCGGGCTCGATCATCAACATCTCTTCGATCGCCGGCCTGATCGCCAACCACAACGGCCCGGCCTACAACGCCTCCAAGGCGGCGGTCTGGCTGCTCAGCAAGAACATCGCCCTCTATTGCGCCAAGCAGAAGATCGACGTGCGCTCCAACTCCATCCACCCGACCTTCATCGACACGCCGATCCTCGACCCGATCCGCCAGCGGTTCGGCAAGGAAGAGGGCGAGGCCAAGCTCGGTCGCCAGGTGCCGCTGGGCCGAATCGGCACGCCCAAGGACATTGCCGACGCGGTGCTCTACCTGGCCTCGGACGAAAGCCGCTTCATGACCGGGGCGGAGCTGAAGCTGGACGGCGGCATCAGCGCGATGTGATCAGTTGACCAGGATCGTCCCGATCAGCAGCTTGGCGCCGGGTTTGCCAAGAATACGGTCGGTCTCTCGCTGTAAATTGATCGCCAGATAGTCGGCGTCCGGCGGGGTGGCTACCGGCAGGCCCGAGGCATAGATCTGCAGCACCTGGGCGTAGGCGGCCCGCAGGCGCGGCGACGATGCGGCCGCCTTTTCGCGCAGCTGCTCGTTGGGAACGTCGACCCCGACCTCCATGGTCAACACGCCGCGGGCGCCGCTGCGGCGCAGGATGGAGGCGGTCAGCGTCTGGATCTGGATGAAGCTCAGACCGCCGCCCTTCTTCTTCTCACCACCGCCCGCGGCGAGCGCGGCGGAGGGCGCGAGCGCGACGAGGGCGGCGAGGGCGAGGCGGCGGTTCATGGGCCTCACATAGCCCATCGGGGTTTATGCGTGATTTACGCGCAGGTGACAGACAGGGCGCATCGGCCCAGATTCGCCGATCTGGAGCTCCGATGACGCGATTCGCCCCCAAGACCCTCGACCTCGACGGCCAGGTGATCCTGGTCACCGGCGGCACCGGCTCGTTCGGCAAGCGGTTCATCGAAACCGTCCTGACCCGCTACAAGCCCCGCAAGCTGATCGTCTACAGCCGCGACGAGCTCAAGCAGAGCGAGATGCAGCAGGACCTGCGCGAGAAGTTCTCGGCGGATGACTATTCGAAGATGCGCTTCTTCCTGGGCGACGTGCGCGACCGCTCGCGGCTGACCCTGGCCCTGCGCGGCGTCGACATCGTCATCCATGCGGCGGCGCTGAAGCAGGTGCCGGCGGCCGAGTACAATCCCTCCGAATGCATCCAGACCAATGTGGTCGGGGCCGAAAACGTGGTCTGGGCCACGCTCAGCAACCGGGTGCGGCAGGTGGTGGCGCTTTCCACCGACAAGGCCTGCAACCCGGTCAATCTCTACGGCGCCACCAAGCTGGCCTCGGACAAGACCTTCGTGGCGGCCAACAACCTCTCGGGCGATCTGGGCTGCCGGTTCTCGGTCGTGCGTTATGGCAACGTTGTCGGCTCGCGGGGCAGCGTGGTGCCCCTCTATCGCCGCCTGCTGGCGCGCGGCGCGACCAGCCTGCCGATCACCGATGCGCGAATGACCCGTTTCTGGATCACCCTCGACGAGGGGGTGGAGTTCGTCCTCTCCTCGCTGGAGATCATGCGCGGCGGCGAGATCTTCGTGCCCAAGATTCCCTCCATGGCCATGCCGGACCTGGCCCGCGCCATGGCGCCGGACGCCGAGATCGAGATCGTCGGCATCCGCCCGGGCGAGAAGCTGCACGAGATCATGGTCGGGGCCGACGACGCCCGGCAGACCTGCGAACTGGACGATCGGTATGTGATCGAGCCCGCCTTCGTCGAATATGCCCGTGAGGCGTTCGGGCCCAAGGACGGGGCCCGGCCGGTGGCCGAGGACTTCGCCTACGCCAGCGACAGCAACACCGAATGGCTGACGTCAGAGGGCCTGACCGCCATGCTCGAAGCGCAAGGCGTGTGATGGGGGGCGTCTGATGAGCGCTCCCTTCCTGCCCTATGGTCGCCAGACCATCGAGGAGGACGATATCGCTGCGGTCGCCCAGGCGCTGCGCGGCGATTTCCTGACCACCGGGCCGACCGTGGAGGCCTTCGAGACGGCGTTCGCCGCCAAGGTCGGCGCCGACCATGCCGTGGCCTGTTCCAACGGCACGGCCTCGCTTCATCTGGCGATGCTGGCGCTCGGCGTCGGGCCCGGCGATACCTGCATCGTCCCTTCGATCACCTTCCTGGCGACCGCAAATTGCGCGGCCTACGTCGGAGCCAATGTCGTGTTCGCCGATGTCGATCCGGACAGCGGCCTGATGACACCGCAGACCCTGGCCGAGGCGCTGGGCCGGGCGACGGGACCGGTGAAGGCGGTCCTGCCCGTGCATCTGCGCGGCGATGTCTGCGACCTGCCGGCCCTGGCGCGGCTGGCGGCGGAGGCCGGGGCGGTGCTTGTCGAGGATGCGCCCCATGCCCTCGGCTCGACCATGGATTTCGGCGGCGCGGCCGAGCGGGTCGGCGACTGCCGCCATGGCCTCATGGCCAGCTTCTCCTTCCACCCGGTGAAGACCATCGCCACCGGCGAGGGCGGCATGCTGACCACCAACGACGGGGCGCTGGCGACCAAGCTCAGATCCCTGCGCAGCCACGGCATGACCCGCCCGCCGGGCGCCGACCCCTGGGTCTATGAAATGGCGCAGCCGGGCTTCAACTATCGCCTGCCGGACATCAACTGCGCCCTTGGCCTGTCGCAACTCGCCAAGCTCGACCGCTTCACCGCCCGCCGCCGGCGGCTGACCGCCCTCTATGCCGCAAGGTTGGCGGAGACCAATGCCGTCACCCTGGCCGAAAGCCCGGCCTGGTCGGACCCGGCCCTGCATCTGCTGACCGTCCTGATCGATTTCGAGTCCCTGGGGGTCACCCGCGCCGAGGTCATGGCGCGTCTGTCGACCGCCGGCATCGGCAGTCAGGTCCACTACATCCCGGTCCACACCCAGCCCTACTGGCGGGCTCGCAACGGTGTGCTGGACCTAGCCGGTGCGCGAGCCTGGTACGACCGCTGCCTCAGCCTGCCACTGTATCCGGCCATGGACGATAGCGATGTCGAGCGGGTGGCGGCGGCGCTGGAAGCGGCGCTCGGCCTCTAGGATTTCTTGCCGGTCAGCTTGGCGTAGGCGGCGATGGCGCGCTCGGGATGCCGCGTGAACAGGAAATAGGCCACCGTCAGTGCGGCAAAGACGGCCAGCAGCACGGGCTGGGGCACGTCGGCGCGCAGGGCCAGGGCGACGCCGAGGCCGAGGCTCAGGGACAGCACACAGAGGGTGATCACCACGCCGGTGACGGAGAAGCCGCCGTCCAGCATCAGGTGGTGCGCGTGGGTGCGGTCGGCGTGGAAGGGCGAACGCTTGTGCAGCAGCCGCCGCACGATGAGCACCAGGCAGTCGATCAGCGGCGGGGCGATCAGGAAGGGCGCCAGAATCGGGGTCACCGGATAGACCGGGTTCTGGGTCAGGCGGAAGACGGCCCAGGCGATGATCAGGCCCAGATAGGCGCTGCCCGAATTGCCCAGGAAGATGCGGGCCCGCTTGCGCCAGGGCAGGCGCAGGTTGAAGGCCAGGTAGGCGACGACGGCCCCGGTGATCACGGTCAGGCCGTGGGCGAGATCGGTGTTGCCGGCATAGAGGGAAGCGGCGACCAGCATGGCCAGGGCGCAGACGCAGAGGCTGCCCGCCAGACCGTCGATGCCGTCGGCCATGTTCAGGGCGTTGATCAGCCCGACCGTGGCGATGATGGTGAAGGGCACGGAGAGGTAGCCGAGGTCCAGCGGTCCCAGCCCGAACATCGGGCCGATATTGGCCACCCGCACGTCACCGATCAGCACGATGGCCAGGGCGGCGCCGGTCTGGGCCAGCACCCGAATCGGCCAATGAATGTCGTAGATGTCGTCCAGAACCCCGACCACCACCAGAATAACCGCGGCGATCCCCAGGCCGACAACCTGGGCGTTCGGCGGGGTCAGGGCCAGGGCGGGCAGGATGGTGCCGACCGCGATCGCCAGACCGCCGGTAACCGGGGTCGGCGCGGCGTGATCCTTGCGGCCACCGGGCTTGTCGACCAGGCCCAGACGGGCGGCGAACGGCGACAACAGGAAGATGATGGCGGTGACGGCGCTGAAGGCCGCGACGAATTCCAGGGCGGCGGTACGCAGAAATTCGACCGTCGGAAACACCCTGGGAACCACCTCGGCAGATGCGGCGGGTTCAACGACCGCCGCTACAGGAAGCCTGTCCCTTAGAGGCCTCGCCGCAGGCTGGCAACCGACGTCGCGAAAAGAAACGCCATGTCGGCCGACCTTCATAATATTGAAGAAAATCGGGGCTCTGTTTCCCGCCCCGTCCCCGTTTGAAGGCAATTGAGTGGCGGGCTGTCGCAACACTTGTGCAGTTTCCGCAACAGGCCTTGTGTAACGCTGTTTGCGCCTTGACCGGACGGGGGTGCGGCGAGATAACGCAGCGTCGGGTGGGCGGGCGTCATCGTTTTGGGGCGCGCGCGTTTCGGCGCGCCCGCAGGTCGAGGTCCGCGAGGGCTGATTTTGGAGTTGCGGGTTTGATCGACCTTCACTGCCACATGGTTCCCGGCATTGATGACGGGGCCCCTGATCTCGAGACGTCGCTGGCCATGGCCCGCTGCGCCGTCGAGGATGGCATCGAGGTTGTCGCCTGCACACCGCACATCTTCCCCGGCCTTTATGAGAACACCGGCGCGCAGATCCGCGCCGCCGTCGCGGCCCTGCAGGCCGAGCTCGACAAGGAAGGCATCCCGCTGACGCTGACCACCGGCGCCGACGTGCAGCTGTGCGTCGACCTCGTCGCCGGTCTGCGCTCGGGCCGGATCCTGAGCCTCGGCGACACCCGCTATTTCCTGTTCGAGCCGCCGCACCACACGGCCCCGCCGCGCATCGAGGACACGGTGTTCGCCGCCATGGCCGCCGGCTACCACCCGATCATCACCCATCCGGAGCGGCTGCACTGGATCGAGAGCCATTACGAGACCATGGTCCGCATCGCCAAGGCCGGCGCCTGGATGCAGCTGACCGCCGGTTCCGTGACCGGCCGCTTCGGCAAGCGGCCGCAATACTGGTCGGAGCGGATGCTGGATGAGGGCCTGGTCCACATCCTGGCCACCGACGCTCACAACATGCGCAATCGCAGGCCCCTGCTCAGCCCCGCCCGCGACGCGGTCGCCAGGCGTCTGGGCGAGCAGGCGGCCATCGACATGGTCGTCACCCGGCCGCGGGCCGTACTCGAGAATGCGCCGCCATCGATGCTGCCCGACGTGATCGGCGCCCCAAAGGCGCCGGCGACGGGATTTGGCTTCCTGCGACGTTTGTTTAAAGCGGCCTGACGAGGCTATGATGCGTCTGAGTTACGCAGTGGGGAGCTCTTCATGATCCGTGCCCTGGTTCTTGCGCTGGTTACCGGCGTCCTGTTGGCGGCCTGCACCGGCGGCGGCGCCGGCAAGATGGCCGACGGCGCCCTCTACGGCCAGGCCCTGCCCCCGCCCGATCCGACCCGCGCCGTCGTCGGCGCCGAGGAGTATCGCGTCGGGCCGATGGATACCCTCGACGTCAGCGTCTACCAGGCGCCGGACGTCTCGCGCATTGTCCAGGTCGACGCCGCCGGCCAGATCGGCATGCCGATCATCGGCGCCGTTCCGGTCGCCGGAAAGACGGTCAACGAGATCCGTGACGAGCTCACCGTCCGTCTGAAGGCCCGCTATCTTCGCTCTCCGGAAGTGACCGTTTCGGTCAAGGAATTCGCCAGCCAGAAGGTCACCGTCGACGGCTCTGTCGGCCAGCCCGGCGTCTATCCGCTGATCGGCAAAACCACCCTGGTCCAGGCTGTGGCCATGGCCCGCGGCCTCAACCGCGAGGCCAACGAGAAGAAGGTTGCCGTGTTCAGGACGGTCAACAACCAGCGCATGGTGGCGGTCTTCGATCTGAACGATATCCGCACCGGCAAGCTCGCCGACCCGCAGATTTTCGCCAACGACGTGGTCTTCGTCGACCGGTCGGGCGGCAAGACCCTATGGCGCGACGTGATTTCGGCGGTGCCGCTGATCGGCATGTTCGTGCCGGTGCTCTGATCGCATCACCGACACGTAAACAGAACAACGGATAAGCGCCGGACCCCTCCCCAGGGGCCGGCGAAGGGGCTTTGAGGACCAATGAAGCGCGGCGAAAACGACGAAACCTGGGACGGCGAGCCCGAGGGCCGGTCCTATCTGACCACGGCCATCCCCCGGCCCCTGGTGGTGCGCGGCGGCCGCGCCCTGGCGCCGACCCGCGCCAACTTCGACGAGCAGCAGGGGGGCAATCCCGAGATCAATCTGCTGGCCTACTGGCATGTGCTGGTGAAGCACCGGCTGGTCATCGCCGGCGCAGTCGGCGTCATGCTGATCCTCGGCCTTATCTTCACCCTGCTGACGACGCCGATCTATCGCGCCACGACGATGATCCAGATCGACCGCGAGTCGGCCAACGTCGTGGGCACCGGCATCGAGTCGGTGACCCCCGACGACAGCCGCAACCTGGAATTCTACCAGACCATGTACGGCCAGCTGAAAAGCCGGTCGCTGGCCCTGCGCGTGGTCCAGAAGGCCAACCTGGCCTCCAATCCGGACTTCATGAGCCAGTCAAAGCCGTCGGCCTTCAAGGACCAGGTCAACAAGCTGCTCGGCGGCAACAAGTCCGCGGCGGCCAACATGGCGGCTCCGCTGGCGACCCGTGAACGCCAGGCCACCTCGTTGCTGATGGCAGGCCTCAGCATCGATCCGGTGCGCAACTCGCGGCTGGTCAAGATCTCCTACGAGAGCCCCAACCCGGCCATCGCCTCGCTGGTGGTCAACCAGTTCGCCGACCAGTACGCCAGGTTCAACCTCGACCGCCGCTACGAGGCGACCAACGACGCCCGTGAGCTGCTCAATGAGAAGCTGGCCGAGGCCAAGGCCAAGCTCGAGGTCTCGGAAAGGGCGCTCAACGCCTATGCGACGACGCAGGGCATCATCAACGTCACCCCGGCCGGCGCCTCCGGCCTTCCGGGCGGCGGCGGGGCCGAACAGACGGCCAGCACTTCGCTGACCGCCACCGACCTGGTTGCGATGAACACGGCGCTCGGCATGGCCAAGAGCCAGCGCATTGCCGCCGAACAGAAGTGGCGCCAGGCCCAGTCGGGCGCCCTGATGAGCCTGCCCGAAGTCATGGGCAGCCCGACCATCCAGGCCCTGCGCCAGCAACAGGCCGCGCTGAACGGCCAGTATCAGCTGATGCTGACCAAGTTCGTCCCCGACGCTCCCGAAGTGGTCGCCATCAAGGGTCAGATCGACGAACTGGGTCGCCAGATCAACAGCGAGGCCGGCAACATCCGCGCCTCGATCCAGCAGCAGTACCAGACCGCCCGCAATACCGAAGGCCAGCTCCAGGGCCAGGTCTCGGGCCTGAAGTCCGGCGTCATGGACCTGCGCAATCGCTCGATCCAGTACACCATCCTGCAGCGGGACGTGGACACCAACCGCACCCTCTATGACGGCCTGCTGCAGCGCTTCAAGGATCTCGGCGCCACCGCCGGCATCAGCGCCAACAACGTCTCGGTCATCGACCCGGCCCAGACACCCCGCAGCCCCTACAAGCCGAACATGCTGATCAATCTGCTGATCGCGCTCGGCATCGGCCTGCTGATGGGCGTCGGCGCCGCCTTCGGTCTGGAAAGCCTCGACGAGACCATCAAGGTCCCCGAGGACATCGAGGGCAAGCTCGGCATGCCGCTGCTCGGCGCTATCCCGATGCTCGAAAAGGGCGTTACCCCGGAAGAGGCCATGGCCGATCCGCGCAGCGCCTTCTCCGAAGCCTACTACTCGGTCCGCACCGCGCTGCAGTTCTCGACCAACGAGGGCGTGCCCAGGAACATCCTGGTCACCTCGGCCCGGCCGTCGGAAGGCAAGTCGACCACCTCGGTGGCCCTGGCCAAGAACTTCGCCAAGCTGGGCATGAACGTGCTGCTGGTCGACAGCGACCTGCGCAACCCGTCCCTGCACCGCACCCTGCGCGCCGACAGCAGCGCCGGCCTGTCCAACTACCTGACGGGTTCGGCGACGCTGATCGAACTGGCCCAGGCCACCGACCAGCCGAACCTGGCCTTCATCCCCTGTGGCCCGCTGCCGCCCAACCCGGCCGAACTGCTGGCCGGGGCCCGCATCCGCGCCCTGGTCGCCGAGGCCCAGCAGCACTTCGACCTGCTGGTCATCGACGGTCCGCCGGTCATGGGCCTGGCCGACGCCCCGCTGCTGGCTTCTTCGGTGGCCGGCACCATCCTGGTCATCGAGGCCGGCACCATCCGCCAGGGCCTGGCCAAGGCGGCTCTGCGCCGCCTCGACCTCGGCCACGCCCGTATCCTGGGGGCCCTGCTGTCCAAGTTCAGCCTCAAGGCGGCCGGCTATGGCTATGGCTACGGCTACGGCTATGGCTACGCCTACAACTACGAATACGGCAGCAACGACACCAAGAAGCTGAGCGGCAAGAAGGGCTGATCCCATGCCGGCGTCGGAGGCCCGCGCCAGCGGGGAACGAGAGCGGCCGATCCTGCGGGTCGTGCCGCCGGTTCCGCCGGAGCCGCCTCGCAAGACCTTCCCCTGGCGGGACGCCGCCCTGGCGGTCGTCCTGGTGCTGGGCGGGCTGGGCCTTGCCGGCCTGATCGTCCAGCGCTCGGCCGCCGACGCCCTGACGCCCGAACATCCGGCTCAGGCCCTGGGCTGGCGCCCGAGCGACGCCGAGGCCATGGCCCGGCTGGCCGAACGGCGCCTGGAGCGCGGCGAGGCCGCCCCGGCCCGCCGCCTGGCCCTGGCGGCGCTCAAGCGCGATCCCACCTCCGGATCGGCCTTCCGCACCCTGGCTTTCGCCAGCGACGACCAGGCCGCCCGTAACCGGCTGATGACCATCGCGGGCGATCGCATGAAGCGGGACATCCCGGCGGTCAGCTGGCTCGTCGCTGACCGCCTCAAGGCCGGCAAGCTGGCCGAGGCCGCCGAACGGGCCGATGGCCTGCTGCGGGCCTGGCCGGTGTCGATGCGCGGGACCATGGGGACCCAGCTGTCCCGACTGGCCGCCCTGCCCGGCGGCGCCGAACTGCTGGCGGGACGGCTCGATGGCCAGCCGCCCTGGCGCTCGGCCTTCCTGATCAACATGGCCAGGAGCGGCGACAATCCGGGCGCCGCCATGACCCTGCTGGCCGCCATGGCCAAGGGAAAACACCCGCCCAGTGAGGTGGAGACGGGCGCCGTCGTCGGCCGGCTGGTCAAGGAGGAGCAATACCCGCAGGCGTTCCTGATCTGGGCCCAGCTCCTGCCGCCGGAAGGTGTGGCCAACCTCGCGGACCCCTACGATGGCGGGTTCGAGGGCCTGCCCGGGCCCGCTCCGTTCAACTGGCAGTATTTCGACCGAACCGGCGTCATCGCCGAACCGACCCCGCGCGACGACGGCGCCGGCAAGGCCCTATACCTGCGCTTCTCCCAGGCCCTGCCGCCGGGCGTTCTCGCCCGCCAGCTGCTGGCCCTGCCCCCCGGTCGCCATGTGCTCAGCGGTCGCTGGAAGGGTGACGGCATTCCCCTGGCCCGTCCGCTGGCCTGGGGCTTCCGCTGCGCGCAGCGCAACGCCGCCATCGTCGATCCCGGAACCTCGCTGTCGGGAACGACCGGCTGGACGACCTTCACCAGCGTGGTCGACGTGCCGGTGGGCTGCGACGCCCAGTGGCTGACGCTGTCCTCCCCCGGCCGCGTCCGGTCCAATGGCGAAGCCTGGTTCGACGACCTGAAGATCACGCGGTAGAGCGCGTTCCGCAAAGGGGCGACGGGCTATCGGAGCGGACATGCGGCCGCTTCAGGCATCCGCCAATTCAGCGCTCGGGATGGCAAAGATCGGCTTGTCGGGCTAACTCCCTGCCATGGCAAAACCCAAGCAAGGCGCGGAGTTCGATATCCTGGTGGCGGGGGAGCCCTATGTCTGGCGGCTTCAACGCCAGCCGCAGTGGTCCAGCGACGCCAACGAATACCGCGGCATGGCGCTCGCCCTGCGCCACAAGGAAGGCCAGCGCGAGGCTGTCGTCGAGTTTCCGGCCGGCCATCAGCCGAAGTACGGCGCGCCGCTTCTCAAGGCCGCGCAGATCGATCCTGATCGGGTGGCGCGAGCCATTTCGTCGGCCATCGACGCCGGCTGGGAGCCGCTGTCCCGCGGCAAGACCGTCACCATCGTCGTGGACGAGACCGGTGCTTAGGCCGTTCGGGAAATCCCTGGCGTGATCCGCTCCTACGGATGGACCGACGCCATGGCGGAGGCGTTCGCGCCGCACGCCCGCGCCGGCCACAGGCCCGCCCGCGTCATCGTCCAGCAGCGCAACGGCTATCTGGTGGTCACCGACGAGGGTGAAATCCGCGCCAAGGCCTCCGGCCGGTTGCTGCACGAGGCCGGCGAAGCCGGTCCGCCTGCCGTCGGTGACTGGGTGGCCCTGTCGATGAACCCGGGCGAGCGCACCGCCACCCTCCACGCCGTGCTGCCCCGCCGAACCGCCTTTGTGCGCCGCGCCGCCGACAGTGTGCAGACCGTGCAGGTGATCGCCACCAACATCGACGTGGCCTTCGTCGTCGCCTCCCTGAATGCCGACCTCAACCCCCGCCGGATCGAGCGCTATCTGGCCGCCGCCTGGCAGAGCGGCGCGCGCCCTGTTGTGGTGCTGACCAAGTCGGACCTCAGCGCCGAACCGGAGGCCGAGGCCGCCCGCATTGGCGCCCTGGCGCTCGACTGCCCGGTCGTGACGGTCTCGGCGCGCGAAGGCGTTGGCCTGGACGCCCTGCTGGCCCATGTGGCGCCGGGTGAGACCTGCGTGCTGATCGGCTCGTCCGGGGCCGGCAAGTCCACCCTCGTCAACACCTTCCTTGGCGAGGAGCGGATGGCGACCAAGGCGATCCGCCAGTCTGATGACCAGGGTCGACACACCACCAGCTATCGCCACCTGGTCCTGTTGCCAGGCGGCGGCCTGATCATCGACACACCCGGCATGCGCGAAGTCGGCCTCATCGACGCAGAAGAGGGCCTGAGCGCCGTGTTCGACGACGTCGAGGCGCTGATCGCCGCCTGCCGGTTCAGCGACTGTGGGCACACCGGCGAACCGGGCTGCGCGGTCCAGGCGGCGCTGAAGAGCGGCGAGCTGGCCCAGGACCGCTGGGCCCACTTCCTGAAGCTTGGCCTCGAGCTGGCGGCGATGGAGGCCAAGGCCGAGCGCGCGCAGAAGGACAGCGACCGACGGGTTCAGAAGACCTACCGCGCGGCCAGGAAAGCCGGCCGGGACGCCGACTGATCGACAGGTTTTTTCAGAATGTCGGCCGGTTTCCGCAGGGAACAGGTTAGGGAGAGGGTTTCCGACTTACGAGAGACGACCCATGCCCGCGTTCACCATCGTCACCACCAGTGCGACCCAAGGCAGCGATGCCGCCGAGGTCAGCACCCTGACCGATGAGTTCGGCGACCTGAGCGAAGCTCTCGGCTACTCGCGCCGCATGGCCGAAGAGATGGTCGGCTATGCGCATCAGCTGTCGCTGGACTTCGACTTCAGCAACGTCGGCCTCTACGAGGGCGACCTGCTCGACGAGGACGTCGACCCCACTCACCCCGCCTTCATCGGCGTCTGGGTGCTGGACGACGAGGGCGCCGCCTTCGTCCCGGCCGACGAATTCCACGCGGACGCCGACGCCGCCGAGGCCGACCCGGCCTGACGAATCTCGATGATGGCCCGGTCAGCCTGGCATCCTTGGCGGTCGACCGGGGTCAGGACTGAACGAGAAGCTCGCGATAGACACCCAGCGTCCGCCGCATGACGATCTCGACGTCGAACAGTCGCAGGGCCTTCTCTCGCGCCGCCAGGCCCAGCCGGCGACGAAGCTCCGGATCGTCGTCCAGCCGGCCGATGGCTTCCACCAGCCCCGCATGCTCCCGCACCGTGACCAGCAGGCCGTCCTCCTCGTGGGTGACCACCTCGCGGCAGCCGGGCACATCGGTCGTGACCAGCGGCAGGGCGCAGCCGGCGGCCTCGATCAGGGTCTTGGGCAGGCCCTCGCGGTAGCTGGGCAGGACCACCACGTCGACGTCACCGAGCAGGGCCGGCATGTCATCGACATGGCCCAGGTGCTCGACCAGCCCCTCGGCTGTCCAGCCGGCGAGGTCCTCGGCCCTGCAGGCGGCCGGGTTGCCCGGGTCCGGCTCGCCGGCCAGCAGGAAGCGGATGTTGCGGCCCTCGGCTTTCAGGATCCGCGCCGCCTCGACGAACTCGGCCAGGCCCTTGTCCCACAGCATGCGGGCGGCCAGCAGGACCTTGAGCGGCTCGTCCTCGCCGCGAACGCGGGTGCTGACCTGGAAGCGGGTCAGGTCGACGCCGCTGCCGGGAATGGTGTGGACCTTGGCGGGATGGACCAGCCGCCGACCGACGAAGGCCTCGCGGTCGTCGGGGTTCTGGACGATCAGCCGGGCCCGCCGGCCCCCGAAGGCCAGCCAGGCCAGGCTGCGGACCACCGGGCGCAGCAGCCGCGCCTTCAGGCTGTCGCTGATGAACACAAAGCCCAGCCCCGCGACGGCGCTGACCCGGCCCTGTACCCCCGCCATCCGGCCGGCGATGCCGGCGTAGATGGCCGGCTTGATGGTGAAGCCGTGGATGATGGCCACCTGCTCGGCCCGCAGCAGCCCGGCGATATGCAGCAGCAGCTTCGCCTCGGCCAGCGGATTGAGGCTGCGCCGCTCCATCGGCAGGGGGCGCCAGTCGAAGCCCATGGCCTTGAGCTTCTCGCCGTACTCGCCGGGCGGCGAGATCAGGATGAGGCGGGTCCCCTCCTCGCGCAGCCGATGCAGCAGCGGCAGGCGGAAATTGTAGAGGTACCAGTCTGTGTTGCCGAACAGGGCGACGGCGACGCCTTTCAACGCGGTGTCGGTCACGCGGCGATGCTCGCGACGACGGTGTCACGCTGGGCCTGGGCCCAGGCCTGGGCGGTCAGCACCGACCACAGCCGCAGGTCATGGTCGCGGCGGCCGCTGATGTGCTCGTCCCAGGCGGCGCGCACGGGCCCCGGATTGAACAGGCCCTCGCGGTTCAGGGCCTCGACACTGATCAGGCTCTCGGCCCAGTCGCGCAGTTCGGTCCGCATCCAGCGGCCGACCGGCACGGCGAAACCCTGCTTGGGCCGCTCGATCAGCGCGCGCGGCACATGGCGATCCAGAACCCGGCGCAGGATGTGCTTGCCCCGGCCGCCCGTGATTTTCATCTCCATCGGCAGCCGCCAGGCGAAGTCCAGAACCTTGCGGTCCAGGAACGGGGCGCGGGCCTCCAGGCTGACGCCCATGGCGGCTCGGTCGACCTTGGTCAGGACGTCGTCGGGCAGATAGTTGCGGGTGTCCACCGCCATGGCCCGGCGGGCGAATCCGTCAATCCGGGCCGGCGGCTGCCGGTCGGCGGGAAGGTGCAGCCCGCGCGCGCCGCTCCTGGCGACAGCCTCGGGGTGGGCCCACTGGCTGAGCAGGCCCATGTGGTAGTCATCGGCGCTGGCCGCCCCCAGCACGCCGGCGAACTTGTGGGCCTTCTCGCCGGCCCGGCCGCCGGTCAACTCGGCCGGCAGGACCGAACCCAGGGCGCTGGTCAGCCTGTTCCAGCCGTCAGGCGACAGGCTGCGAAGGCCCGCCGCACCAGCCGCCCGCAGGGGGCGGGGCAGGCCGCCGACACGGTCCCAGAGCCGGGCCCCGTGGAAGTAGCGGTTGTAGCCCCCGAAAATCTCGTCGCCCGCATCCCCGCTCAGCGCCACGGTCACCTCGCGCCGGGCCAGCTGGCTGACCAGATAGGTCGGAATCTGGGAGGCGTCGGCGAAGGGCTCGTCATAGAGAGCCGGCAATTTCGGCACCACGGCCAGGCAGTCGGCGGCGGTGACGTAGTGTTCGGTATGGTCCGTGCCCAGGTGGGCGGCCACTGCCTTGGCATGTTCGGCCTCGTTGAAGCCGGGCTCGTCGAAGCCGATGGTGTAGGTGTTCACCTTGCCGCCCCGGGCGACCATCTGGCTGACGATGGCCGAGGAATCGACCCCGCCCGACAACAGGGCGCCGAGCGGCACATCGGCGATCATCCGCGTGCCGACGGTTTCGTTCAGCAGGGCGTCGAGCGCCTCGACCGCCTCTTCCTCGCCCCCCGTCCAGGGCCGGTCGATCGCCGACAGGATGGCCTGGTCGGGATCCCAGTAGCGGACAGGCGCGGGCAATTCGCCCAGCGCGCTTTCGGGCCCGAAGCTGATCCGTCCGCCCGGCGGCAGCTTGAGGATGCCCTGCCAGATCGACCAGGGATGCGGCACATAGGCGTAGCGCAGGAAACTCGACAGCGCCTCCGGATCCATCGTCGTCGGAAAGCCGGGCAGGGTGCGCAGCGCCTTCAGCTCGGATCCGAAGGCCAGAGCCCCGCCGACCCAGCCGTAATAGAGCGGCTTTTCCCCGAACCGGTCGCGGATCAGGTGCAGGCGGCGTTCCTGACGGTCCCACAGGGCGATGGCGAACTGCCCCTCGATGCGCTCCAGCGCCCCGTCGACGCCCCAGTGCTCGACGGCCTCGACCAGCACCTCGGTGTCCGAATGGCCGCGCCACTCAGGCGCCCCGCCGCTGGCTTCCAGCTCGGCGCGGACATCGAGATAGTTGAAGATCTCGCCGTTGTAGTTGATCACCCAGCGGCCGCTGGCGCTGGTCATCGGCTGCAGGCCGGCGGGGGAAAGGTCGATGATCGCCAGGCGCCGTTGCCCGAAGCCGATCCCGGCCTCCGCGTCGGTCCACACCCCTTCGCTGTCGGGACCCCGGTGATAAAGGGCGTCCAGCATGCGGGTCAGGGCGGCCTCGCTGACGAGACCCGGGTCGCGCGCCGCGTAGAGACCGGCGATGCCGCACATGACGCTTACCCCTTGTGCCCGGCCAGCGCCGCGGCGCCGGCCAACAGATCCTCATGATATAGCCGCTGCCCGCGCCAATGGTCGACCGCCGCGGCGCCGATCCTGTCGAAAAGCGATGCATCGCCCAGGATACGCTCGATATCGGCGGCGGCCTGGTTCCGGGCCTCGTAGACCACGCCGGTCTCCAGGGGGCGGACATAGCTGGCCATTTCACCGACCGGGGTGACGATCGGGACGAGACCCAGCTGCATGGCCTCGATCAACGACATGGCTGCTCCTTCCTGCTCGCTGAGCTGGACGAAGAAGTCGCTGTCGGCCGCGAGCACCGCGATTTCGTCCAGCGATTTCGCGCCGGCGAAGGTGACCTGGCCGTCCAGGCCCAGGGCCTGAACCTGGGACCTCAGGTTCATCTCGCTGCCGTCGTCGGGGCCGATGATCAGGAAGGTCGCGTCCGGTCGATCCCGGGCCACGGTCGCGAACAGATCGATGGCGCGATCAATGCGCTTGAGCGGCGTCAGCCGGCCCCAGAAGATAAAGCGCGGCCGCGGCGCGGCGCGGGCCGGCGCTTCCAGCCGGCTGGCCATGAAGGACATGACCCGGGTCGCCTTGCCGGCCGGCATCAGGTCGCCCAGGCCCTCCAGGCTGCGCCGGCAGTCGGCCCAGACCTCATGCGCCAGTCGCGCCTGAAGCCAGGTCGCCAACCGGTCGGGCATGTGCACCCGGCGGTCCGAGTGGAGAAACAGCACCCGTCGCGTGCGCGGCGCCAGGAGGGCGCTGGCCAGCATGGCCAGCACTGACTTCCACAGGGAGAAGACCGCCACGGGCCGGTCGAGCGCCAGCAGCGCGGCCCGGATCGCCGCGACCGGGTCGAAAGGGCCGGCGCCGTCCAGGCTGAAACGGTTGGGCCTGGCCGGGCCCAGGACCCGGCCGGTCAGGACCGCGACGGTGACCCTGTCCGGCGCCGCCTGCGCCGCCTGGCGGGCGGCGATCTCGGCGCCGCCGACGCCGTCATGCGGCAGAACATGCAGCAGCCCGCTCATGGGTTTGATCGATCAGGCCCTGAAGCCGACCGCGCACCAGAAGGGCGGGCCTTCCAGGAAGCGGATGTCGGTCAGGCCGGCGGCCCGCATCATGGCGTCGATCTGCACCCGCGTGAACCGCTGCTCCAGTCGGGTGCCGAAGCGGTCGAGGGCGTCGGTCCGCATGCTGTAGAAGCTCAAGCGCCGGTAATCTGACAGCGGCAGGTTATCGACCTTGGCGCCCATCTTCTCCAGCAGCCCGGCCAGCCGGGCCAGCGGCCAGTAAACCGTCGCGGCGATCAGCTGGCAGACGGCGAACTTCAGCGGACGGGGCAGGGCGCTGACCACCTTGCGGACCAGGTCCGAGGCCTGCCAGATGGCCCGGAACAGCCACGGCTTCCCGTCCAGCGCATAGTAGAGATAGAGCAGCATCGGTGCGCCCGGTTTCAGCTTGGCGACGCAGCTCTTGATGCCGGCGGCGGTGTCGGGCACGTGGTGCAGCACGCCGAGCGAGTAGCCGAAATCCATCGAGCCATCGGCCAGCGGGATGGCGCTCACCCCCGCGTGGTGGAAGACGGCGTTCGACTGGTCCTTCAGCTTTTCCTTGGCCACCGCCAGCGCGGCCTCGGCCGGATCGACGCAATGCAGGGTTCCCACCCGCCGCGCCGCCAGTCGCGCCCAGCGGCCGCTGCCACACCCCAGATCGAAACCGACAGGATCTTTCGGCAGCCTGTCCCAGGGGAAGACGGCGAAGTAACGGTCGAACAGGGCCTGGGTCTCGGCCTCGCCCATGCCGGCCTGATCGAATCGCGCCCATTCGGCGCCGAAATCGCTCACCACCGCAGGGTCGATGTTCTCCCCGTCCAGGGCCATGCCGTGTCCTCACGAGGTTGTTGACGCTACGGCTCTCCCTTGCCGCAACCTGTCGCCGGGCACAACCTTCGACCGGTCCGGCTGCGCCCCCAATCGCCCACCCCTTGTGGGGGTGCGTCGAAGTTTTGATCGGTGTCACATCCATGTCCGAGAGTTCTGCGTAGCTTGCCACGCAAGAGGCCATGATTGCCCCGCAATGGGGCGGCCAGGCCTTTTCAGGGTTAAGCAATTCTTGACGCGTAAGTCGTCATTTCCGGCGACGGACATCGGCACGCGCGTCGTGTAACGTTTTGGTTGGGTAGTGTTTTTCGGCAAGCGGAACACTTTCGACCGCAGTGCGCTTAGAACAGTGGCAGATTCGCCGCGCGGGGTTCGAAAAACATGGGTTCTCGGTCGTTGACCGGTTGCCGTGTCCGAGAGCCTGAGGTATTGGGTTAATCGTCCTGTGACGCAACGTCGCACAGGGCAAGCGCTTTGAGGGGTATGCAATGATCCGGAAAGTTATCGTCGCCGCTTCGGTTGGCCTGCTGTTGACTGGCCAGGTGGCCATGGCGGCTGATGGCGCGCGCCTTGGCGGCGTGCAGGGCACCGTGCTGGTGAACCAGAACGGCCGGTACGTGCCGGTGACTTCCTCGACCGTGCTGAAGGCCGGCGACCGGGTCATGGCGATGGATGGCTCGGCCACCGTCACCTACGGTTCGGGCTGCAGCGTCGCCGTCTCGGCCCGCTCCATGGCCACCATCGGCGACAGCGCGACCTGCGCCGGCGGCTCCAGCAACATCGTCCGCGCCGCCTACCAGGACGACCAGGAAGGTTACGGCGCGCCTGAGGGTGAAGCCGGCGCCGGCTGGGACTTCTGGACCTGGGCGACCTTCGGCGTCATCACCGTCGGCGTCACCGCGGTCGCCATCAACGACGGCAACGACCCGTCTTCCCCGTAGGATTTCGGGCTCCGCCCGGTCGATCTTAGAGATTTGTAGTCAAGAGCCGCGAGGGGCCGTTTAAAAACGCCATGACCTCGCGGCTCTTTTCTTTTGCCTGCGCCGGCTTTCTCGTCCTGGCTCTCCTCATCGGTGGGGCAACACGCGAAGAGGTGATCGCTCCCGACATCGTCGGCCTGCTGGCCCTGCCGTTGCTCGGCTGGTCCGTCTGGCGTTTGCGCGACCGTTCGCCTGAACTGTCTGAGCGATTCGCCTTCGCCATCCTGGCCGGCTGTTTTCTGGTCGGGCTGGTCCAGCTGATTCCCCTGCCGCCCGGCCTGTGGACCGCCCTGCCCGGGCGCGGCACCATCATCAACGACCTGGCCGCCGCCGGCCTGACGCCCGGCTGGGCGCCCATCAGCCTGAAACCCCAGGCCACCCTCTCGGCCCTGCTCTGCCTGATTCCCGCCGCCGCCCTGTTCCTCGCCCTTCGCACCCTGGACCAGACGGGCCGACGGTGGCTTGTGCTGGTGATCCTCGCTGTCGCGGTGCTGAGCGCCGTGGTCGGCGGGCTGCAGGTGGTCGGCGGATCGGACAGCCCCTTGCGCTTCTATGCGGTGACCAATCCCGAGCCGGCCGTCGGCTTCTTCTCCAACCGCAACCATCTGGCCTCGCTGTTTGTCTGCGTCATACCCTTCGCCACTCTTGAGGCCCTGGAGGCGGCCAGCCGGCGGCCCGTCGGTCGCGTGCGCATCGCCATCATGCTGGCGCTCATCCTGCTGGCCGGGGCCGGCGTTCTGTTGACCCAGTCGCGGGCCGGAGCCCTGCTGCTCGGACTGTCCCTGCTTGGCGGCGTCGCCATGGGTTGGCGCGCCGGGCTGGCCAGGGGGCGAGGCCGCCTGGTCCTGGCCGGCGGCGTCCCCCTGCTCGGACTCGCCGCCGTCAGCGCGCCGCTGGTCTTCGGCAGCGTCTTCGACCGCCTAGGCGGCGGCTTCGACACCGAAATCCGTATTCCGGCGGCCCAGATCGCGGCCGGGGCCGCCCTGACCTACGCCCCCTTCGGCTCGGGCCTGGGCAGCTTCGTGCCCATCTACATGATGCACGAGACCCAGACCTCGATGCAGAACACCTACGTCAATCACGCCCACAACGACTGGCTCGAACTGCTGGTCGAGACCGGCCTGCTCGGCGCGGCGGTGATGATCGCCTTCCTGCTCTGGTTCGCCCGCCTGGCCCTGCGCGCCTGGCGCCGCCACAACACCACCGGCGGGCCGGGCGTCCGGGCCGCCAGCGTCGTTATCCTGCTCTTGCTCGGCCACAGCCTGGTCGACTATCCCCTGCGCTCACCGGCGATGATGTGTGTCTTCGCCCTGGCCTGCGGCCTGATGTTGGCGCCCCGCGCCGCGCCGGCTGCAACGGCCCAGCCTTAAGTTCCGGAGTTTTCGAATGCTGTCCTTGAGCAACGCCCGCATCGCGGTCATCGGCCTGGGCTACGTCGGCCTGCCGCTGGCGGTGGCGTTCGGCAAGCAGTTCGACACCCTCGGCCTCGACCTATCGGCCCCGCGGATCGCCGCGCTGCAGACCGGCGTCGATCACACCCTTGAGGTCACGCCTGAAGAACTGGCCGCCTCCAACCACATCACCTACAGCGCCAACCCCGCGGATCTGGCCGGCCGCAACATCTTCATCGTCACCGTCCCGACCCCCATCGACGAAGCCAAGCGCCCTGACCTCACCGCCATCCGCAAGGCCAGCGAGAGCATCGGCGCCCACCTGACTCCCGGCGCCATCGTCGTCTACGAATCGACCGTCTATCCCGGCTGCACCGAGGAGATCTGCGTCCCGATCCTCGAAAAGGTCTCGGGCCTGACCTTCAACAAGGACTTCTTCTGCGGCTACAGCCCCGAGCGCGCCAACCCAGGCGACAAGCTGCACCGCCTCGACACCATCACCAAGGTCACCGCCGGCTCGACTCCGGAGGCGGCGGACCTGATCGACAGCCTCTACGCCAGCGTCGTCACCGCCGGCACTCACAAGGCCAGCTCGATCAAGGTGGCCGAGGCCGCCAAGGTGATCGAGAACACCCAGCGCGACCTGAACATCGCCCTGATCAACGAGATCGCCATGATCTTCGGCAAGATGGGCATCGACACCCTGGAGGTGCTGCAGGCGGCCGGCACCAAGTGGAACTTCCTGCCCTTCCGGCCCGGCCTGGTCGGCGGCCACTGCATCGGCGTCGACCCCTACTACCTGACCCACAAGGCCCAGGAGATCGGCCACCATCCGGAGGTCATCCTCGCGGGCCGGCGGATCAACGACGGCATGGCGGCCTACGTCGCCAGCCAGATCCTGAAACTCATCCTCGGTCGCGGCATCAACCCGATCGGCGCCAGGGTCCTGATCCTCGGCCTCGCCTTCAAGGAAGACTGCCCGGACCTGCGCAACACCAAGGTCGAGGACCTGATCCGCGAACTCAAATCCTACGGCCTCGACATCGACGTCCACGACCCCTGGGTCGATCCGGCCGAGGCGGTGCATGAGTACGGCCTGACCCTCACCCCCGAACCCGGGGCCGGCGACTATGCCGCCGTCGTCCTGGCCGTGGCCCACAAGCAGTTCCTGGAACTCGGCGCCGAGGGCGTGCGGGCCTTCGGCAGGCCCGGCGCGCCGCTCTACGACATCAAATCGGCCCTGCCGCGCGACAAGGTCGACGGACGCCTTTAAGGGTGTCCCGGATAACGGTGGCAGGGAACGCGCGATAATGAAGGTCATGGTCACGGGCAGCGCCGGTTTCATCGGCTCGGCCGTCTCGCTGAAACTGCTCGCGCGCGGCGACGAGGTCATCGGCGTCGACGTCATGAACGACTACTATGACCCGACCCTGAAGCGCGCCCGCCTCGCCCGCACCCTCGATAACGACCGCTATACCCACGTCCAGATCGACCTCGCCGACCGTGAGGCGATGGAGGCGGCTTTCGCCAAACACCAGCCCCAGCGGGTCATCAACCTCGCCGCCCAGGCCGGTGTGCGCTACGCCGCGACCAACCCCCACGTCTATGTGCAGTCGAACGTCACCGGCTTCCTGCACATCCTCGAGGGCTGCCGCCACAACGGCGTCGAACACCTGGTCTTCGCCTCGACCAGCAGCGTCTACGGCGCCAACACCAACATGCCCTTCACGGTGCACAACAGCGCCGAACACCCGCTGACCCTCTATGCGGCGACCAAAAAGGCCAACGAGCAGATGGCGCACTCTTACGCGCACCTCTACGGCTTCCCCTGCACGGGCCTGCGTTTCTTCACCGTCTACGGCCCCTGGGGCCGCCCGGACATGGCGCTGTTCATGTTCACCAAGAAGATCCTCGCCGGCGAGCCGATCCAGGTCTTCAACCACGGCAAGCACAAGCGCAGCTTCACCTACATCGACGACATCGTCGAAGGCGTCGTCCGGGTGCTCGACCAGCCGCCGGCCGCTGATCCCGCCTGGGACAGCAACAATCCTGACCCGGCGACCAGCAACGCCCCCTACCGCCTGTTCAACATCGGGGCGGAGCAGCAGGTCGAGCTCCTGCGCTACATCGAGGTGCTCGAAGAGTGCCTGGGTCGCAAGGCGATCATGGAAATGCTGCCGCTGCAGCCCGGCGACGTGCCTGATACCGAGGCCGACGTCACCGACCTTGCCCGTGTCGTCGGCTACAAGCCGAAAGTGACGGTCGAGGAGGGGGTTCGCAACTTCGTCGACTGGTACCGCGGCTACAACGGCGTTCTTTAAGGGGCAGATGCATGGCCGAGGCCGCAGGCAAGACCATCTCCGACAAGGACATGCGCCGGATGAACTGGGGCGGCCTGAAGCCGCTCGTCCGCGATGCGCTCGCCCTGCCCGTCGTCAATCCGGCCCTGATCGCCCTGGCCCGCGCCACGGGGGGAAGCTGGAAGCATCGCCTGCCGGTCGCCGTCCGCTCGGCCAGCTACCGCACGCTCGATGGCCAGGAGGTTCGCCTCCTCGATCCGACCATCGACCAGATCGCCCGCGAACTTTTCTGGCATGACGGTCACCCCGGCCGCCGGGGCGACACTCTGGCCATGCGGGCCCTGGAGCTGATCAGCGCCGAGGCGTCGGTCTTCCTCGATATCGGCAGCTACACCGGCCTCTTCGCCCTGACCGCCGCCCGGGTGAATCCCGCCCTGCGCAGCCACGCCTTCGAGATCGTCCCGGACAACCACCTGCTGATCCAGCGCAACATCGTCGAGAACGACCTCATCGGCCGGGTCCAGGCCCACCTCTGCGGACTCGGCGGCGAGACAGGGTCGATGACCATGCCGCGCAGCAACAACCTCTCCAGCCTGGCCTCGTCCCTGTCGCTGGGTTCGACCTTCGAGGGCGGCATCTCGATTCCGGTCGAAACCCTCGACCAGCGCTTCGCCGCCGAAACCGGCCCGATGGCCATGAAGATCGACGTCGAGGGCTTCGAGGGCGAGGTGTTGCGCGGCGGCGCCGCGACCCTGGCGCGGCTGAAGCCCGACATCATCTGCGAGGTTCTGCGCGGCCACGGCGAGGCGGTTCAGGCGGCCCTGGCCCCCCTCGGCTACCGGTTCTGGCGCTTCACCGATGACGGCATGGTCGCCGCCGACACCGTTGAGGGCGTCAAGCGGGACCGCGACTGGTTTCTCTCGGCCCGGCCGGACGCCGACGCCATGGTTGCCCGTATCGAGGCTGACTGATGCGGCTTCCGTCGGTCAGGCGGGAGCGGTAGATAGTGTTTGTTTTCAAAGGGCGCGCGATGGGCGCCTTTCTGAGGGGCGTATCGTCTAGATGATCCTCTACTGGACCATGTTCCTGCTGCCGGTCATGGCCAGCATGTCGCCCTACCGTCTCGACCGCCTGTCGCGGGGGGTGGTGATGGTGCTGCTCGGCCTCGCGCTGACCGTGATCATCGGCCTGCGCGACCACGTCGGTCACGACTGGTCCAACTACATGAAGATGTTCGAGCGGGCCGACGCGTCGGACTTCAACTATGTCCTGACCTCGGTGGAGCCCGGCTACGCCTTCCTGAACTGGGCCAGTTCGCGCCTCGGCTTCGGCATCTACGGTGTCAACGCCGTCTGCGCCGCCGTCGTCGTCTTCGGCCTGTTCAAGTTCCTGGACCGCCAGCCCAACTTCTGGCGCGGCCTGGCCATCGCCACGCCCGTCCTGATCATCGCCATCTCCATGGGCGCCACGCGTCAGGCCGTCGCCATCGGCTTTCTGATGCTGGCCTTCAACGCCTTCCAGGACCGCAAGGTCATCCGCTACCTGTTGCTGGTCAGCGTCGGCGTTCTCTTCCACCGCTCGATGGCGGTCATGTACCTGCCGGCCTGGTTCATCAACGGGCGCCTGAGCATCTGGCCGTTGATCATCGGCGGCCTGGTCTTCTTCGCCGCCTCGCTGCTGCTGCGCGACGCCGCCACCTACTACCAGACCAGCTATGTCGGCACCGACATCCAGGCCTCGGGGGCTCTGCCGCGCGCCGCCCTGAACGTCCTGGCCGCCGGTGTCTTCTTCTTCTACCGCAACAAGTGGATGGAGCGGTACGACGACGGACCGATGTACACCATCATGGCCGGCGTCATCCTGCTGATGGCTCCGGCCGTCTTCTTCGCCGCCGCGGCCACCGACCGCTTGAGCATGTACCTGCTGCCTATCCAGATCGGCATCTTCGCCCGGCTTCCCAACCTGGTGCCGTTCAAGTTCCGGGTCCCGGTGATGGTCGCCATCTACTTCGCCTTCGCCTTGCTGATGGCCGTCTGGCTGTTCTTCTCCCCCTTCGCCCAGATCTCCTGGGTGCCTTACGAGAACCTGCTGTGGACCGGCGGGACCGCGGGCCAGTGAGCCTGCGGCCCGCTGTCCTGATCAACGACACCCGGGCCGACCTGCACCACGGTTGCTGGCGGGTGATGCGCACGCTGGAGGGCCAGCTGTCCCGCGTCGGTTTCGAGATTATCGCCCGCGCCCCGGCCCATGCCGACTGGCGCAGGAACCCGGCCATGGCGGATGCGATTGCCGGGGCTGCCCTGGTCGTCGTCAATGGCGAGGGCACAATCCACCACGACCGCCCGGCCGGCGAGGCCCTGCTGGCCGCCGGCGCGGCGGCGAAGGCGGCAGGCGTCCCCTCCGCCCTGATCAACGCCAGCTGGGACGCCAATGGACCGGCCTATGCCCGCGCCCTGGCCGATTTCACCCTGGTCAGCGCCCGCGAGACCCGTTCGGCAGCCCAGATCCAGGCGGTCGGCATCGCCGCCCGCGTCGTCCCCGACCTGTCCTTCTTCGAAGAGGTGGCGCCCCCCGACGCCCGCGCCGGCGTCGGGTTCACCGACAGCGTTCTGCGCCAAGTCGCCCTTGACCTGGAGGCCGCGCGCCGGCGCCTCGGCGGCGTCGCCCTGCCCATCCATTTCAATCTTCCCGGCCTGAAGGGCGATCTGCGGAACCTCCGCGACGGCGTCGCCAAACGTGACCTCACCGACCCGGCCTTTCTTGTCCGTTCGATCGCCGCCCGCCTCGCCTGGCGCGCCGCCGAGACCCGGGACGAGGCCGACTACATGGCGAAACTCGCGGCTCTGAACCTGCTGGTCACCGGCCGCTTCCACGCCGCCACCTTCGCCCTGGCCGCCCGCACCCCGGTGCTGGCCGTGGAGTCCAACACCCACAAGATCGGCGCCACCTTCGACGACGCAGGCCTCGCCCCCTGGCGGCGCATCGCTCCAGGCGATCTTGACGCCGACCTGCTGGCCCGCGCCGCCCGTTGGGAGCCCGCCGAAAAGGCCGCGCTTGCCGACTTCCTCAGCGACGGCCGTCGTCGGACCACTGCCCTGTTCGACGATCTGGCGAAGCTGGCGGCATGATCGCCCCGCCTCCGGACGACCTCTGGGCCCTGGAGCTGGCCAAGGCGCGCCAGGCGGCCGGACCCGATGCGCCTTCTGGCGGCGGCTTCTGGCCCGCCGCTGTCCTCGGCCTCGCGGCCTGGGTCCGCACGATCCTGACCACGCGTGCCGGTGATCCCCTGCCCGACGCCCCGCTCGTCGCCGCCCTGCATGGCGAGATCGCCAACCGCACGCGCCACCTGATCGCCGCCCTCGCAGCCGAGGCCCCGGACACGCCGATCCTTCTGCTCGGCCGGCCCCAGCTGGACCGCGCCGCCCTGCGCCAGGGCCTGACCGACGCCGGACTGACCGGCCCTCTCATTCGCCCCTTCGACCTGGCCAGCGCCCTTGGCGCCCTGCCTGCCATCCTTCGCCGCCTGGGCGAGGGCGCCCGGTTCGTCGCCGCCGCCGACTGGCGTCCTGCGCCCCGCGACCTGGCCGCCATCTGCTTTCGCGTCATGCTCGGCGAGACCCACGCCCGCTGGGCCGCGTCCCACGTTCCGGCCGGTCCGCGCACCGTCGTCTTCGGCCACACCGGCGTCGCCGACAGTCACCTGCTCGAACGCGCCCTTCAGCGCTGCGGCGCCCGCACCGTCCACTGGGTGCATGGGGTCAGCCTGGGTCTCAACTTCGTTGCCGGCTCCGACCTCGGCCTGTTCCAGTGCGGCTCCGACGCCCGCTGGCACGAGAGCCTTGGCGGCTACGGATCAACGGCCAGCCTGCCGGCCACCGCCCCGACGCCGGCCACCGGCGGCGATGGCTGGCTGGTGCTCTCCAACCTCGTCCACCCGATGAACGCCGACTACCGCCGCCACGGCCTGGCCGGCGAGGTGGCCCTGCTCGAGGCCGTCGCGGCGGCGGCCGGACCGGCCCGCAGGGTCTGGAAGCCCCACCCGATCCTGGAAAGGCTCGACAACGAAACCCGCCAGACCATCACCGCCCGGGCCGCCGCCCTGGGCTTCGAGCGCTGGGCCGACGACGCCCCCCTGGACACCGCCCGTGCGTTCGCCGTCGTTGTCTCCACGCCCTCAACGGTCGTGCTCGACGTGCTGAAGCTGGGCGTTTTGCCGATCCTCTACGGCGGCGGCGGACTGGACCCGGACAGCGCGATCGCCCAACTGCCCCTCAGGGCCGACGACGCGGCCGGTCTTGGGGCCGCGGCCGAACGGCTCAAGACCGCCGACTTCGCGGCCGCCTGGACCGCCATTGGACCCGGGCGAGCGCCGACCCTGGCCGACATCCTCTCCCTCGTCAGGCCCTAGCCCGCGCCATCCAGCCAGGCGACGATCACTTCCGCCGCCTCGACCGGCGACAGGCCGGTGGTGTCGACGACGATCTCGGCGTGCTCCGGCTCCTCATAGGGGCTGTCCACCCCCGTGAAGTTCTTCAGCTGTCCGGCCCGCGCCTTGGCGTAGAGCCCCTTCACGTCCCGTTTCTCGGCCTCGGCCAGCGGGGTGGAGACGAAGACCTCGATGAACTCGCCCTCACCCATCAGCTCCCGCGCCAGCCGGCGCTCGGCCCGGAACGGAGAGATGAAGGCCGTCAGCACGATCAGCCCGGCATCGACCATCAGCTTGGCCACCTCGGCGACCCGGCGAATGTTCTCGACCCGGTCCTCCTCGGTGAATCCCAGATCGCGGTTCAGCCCATGGCGGACGTTGTCGCCGTCCAGCAGGTAGGTATGGCGCCCGGCCGCATGCAGCCGCTTCTCGACCAGGTTGGCGATGGTCGACTTGCCGGCGCCGGACAGGCCGGTGAACCAGACCACCCGGCCCTTCTGGCCCTTCTGGGCGGCGCGGGCCGCCTTGTCGACGTCAGTGGCCTGCCAGTGGATGTTGTCCGACCGGCGGAGCGCGAAGTGCAGCATGCCCGCGCCCACCGTCCGGTTGCTGATCCGGTCGATCAGGATGAACCCGCCCAGATCGCGGTTCTCGGCATAGGGGGTGAACGGGATCGGCTTGCCGAGCGACAGGTTGCAGACCCCGATCTCGTTGAGGTCCAGCCGCTTGGCCGCCGTGTGCTCCAGGGTGTTGACGTTGACCCGGTACTTGGGCTCGGTGATCGTCGCCTGGACGGTCTGGGCCCCGATCTTCAACAGGTAGGGCCGGCCGGGCAGCATCGGCTCGTCGTCCATCCACACCAGGGTGGCCTCGAACTGGTCGGCGACGGCCACGGGATCATCGGCGGCGGCGATGACGTCGCCTCTGGAGATGTCGATCTCGTCTTCCAGCGTCAGGGTCACCGACTGGCCTGCCACGGCCTTGTCCAGATCGCCCGGCAGCACGACGATGCGGGCCACCTTGCTCTCACGCCCCGACGGCAGCACCCGGATGCGGTCGCCCGGCTTGACGGTCCCGGCCGCGATCTGGCCGGAGAAGCCGCGGAAATCGAGGTTGGGCCGGTTCACCCACTGCACCGGCATGCGGAACGATTGCCCCTGCAGGTCGGCCTCGACCGGCGCCTCTTCCAGCCAGCGCATCAGCGGCGGGCCGTCGTACCAGGGGGCTTTTGCGGAGTGTTCGGTGATGTTGTCGCCGTCCAGGGCGCTCATCGGAATGGCGGTAAAGCCGGTCAGGCCGATCTGCGCGGCGAAGGCCCGGTACTCGGCCAGAATCTCGTCGAACCGGGCCTGGCTCCAGTCGACCAGGTCCATCTTGTTGATGGCCAGGACGATGTTCTTGATGCCCAGCAGGCTGACCAGATAGCTGTGCCGCCGCGTCTGGGTCAGCACGCCGCGCCGGGCGTCGATCAGGATCACGGCCGCGTCGGCGGTCGAGGCGCCGGTGACCATGTTGCGGGTGTACTGCTCGTGCCCGGGGGTGTCGGCGACGATGAACTTGCGGCTCTCGGTGGAGAAGAAGCGGTAGGCGACATCGATGGTGATGCCCTGTTCCCGCTCGGCCGCCAGCCCATCGACCAGCAATGCGAAATCGATCTTGCCGCCCTGCGTGCCGACCTTCTTCGAATCCGCTTCGAGCGCCGCCAGCTGGTCCTCGAAGATCATCTTCGAATCGTAGAGCAGCCGCCCGATCAGGGTGGACTTGCCGTCATCGACGCTGCCGCAGGTGATGAACCGCAGCAGGCTCTTGTGGTGGTGCGCCTCGAGATAGGCGTCGATATCGGTCTCGATGAGCTCGGAGATATGGGCCATCAGAAATACCCCTCCTGCTTCTTCTTCTCCATCGACGCCGCCTGGTCATGGTCGATCATCCGGCCCTGACGCTCCGAGGTCGTGGTCAGCAGCATTTCCTGGATGATCTGCGGCAGGGTCGTCGCCGTGCTCTCGACGGCCCCGGTCAGCGGGTAGCAGCCGAGCGTCCTGAACCGCACCGATTTCATCATCGGCGTCTCGCCGTCGCGCAGCGGCATGCGGTCGTCATCGACCATGATCAGCGTGCCGTCGCGTTCCACCACCGGCCGCACGGCCGAATAGTAGAGAGGCACGATGGGGATGTTCTCCAGGTGGATGTATTGCCAGATATCCAGCTCGGTCCAGTTGGAGATGGGGAACACCCGGATGCTCTCGCCCGGCTGTTTCCGCGCATTGTAGAGCTTCCACAGCTCCGGCCGCTGGTTCTTGGGGTCCCAGCGGTGACCGGCCGAGCGGAAGCTGAACACCCGCTCCTTGGCCCGGCTCTTTTCCTCGTCGCGGCGGGCCCCGCCGAAGGCCGCGTCGAAGCCGTACTTGTCCAGCGCCTGCTTGAGGCCCTCGGTCTTCCACAGGTCGGTGTGGGTGGCGCTGCCGTGGTCGAAGGGGTTGATGCCGGCCGCCTCGGCCTCCGGATTCTTGTGGACCAGCAGATCGAAGCCCAGCTCCTTGGCCATGCGCTCGCGCATCTCGTACATGGCCTGGAACTTCCAGGTGGTGTCGACGTGCAGCAGCGGGAAGGGCGGCTTGGAGGGATAGAAGGCCTTGGCGGCCAGGTGCAGCATCACCGCGCTGTCCTTGCCGATCGAGTAGAGCATCACCGGCCGCTCGGTCTCGGACACGACCTCGCGCATGATGTGGATGCTCTCGGCCTCCAGCCGCTGCAGATGGGTCAGGCGTGCGGAGGTGAGCAGGCTGTTCACGGCTGCACCCGCGACAAGGGGAAGTGATGACGCCAGAAGGCCCACGAAACTGATCCTGTCGAAGACCCGACCCCGAACGGCCGGGGGGCCCCTTCGCCTGCGGACTTAAGGACCGGGGGCATGAGGCGCAAACGAGCGATCATGATGACGCTTTCAGACAAGCTTCATCCAGGGCCTGGATGGCCCCGACGATGTGATAGAGCGAGGAGGCGGGGGATGGCTCGTCACGGAAGGATCCGTCGACTTCCATGTTCTCGAACCAAAGGCCCGGGCGAGGCGTGGCGAGATAACGCAAGAGGCTGTGCGCGCCCTGCGCGGCGATCGGCCAGGCCAGCGCCGGATCGATGGCGGCCCACAGGGCCCCGGCCCGGGTGCGCTCGGTCTGAGGCCAGAGGCGGGCGGTGAGGTCTGTGGGGTCCATTCCCTGGCCCAGAGCCGCCACGGCGACGCCGCGCTGCGGCTCGACTCCGTTGTGTTCAGCGCTGGCGATCAGCCCCCGCGCCGCCTGACGAGAGGCGTCGTTGTCGGCCAGGACCGCATGGCGCAGCAGCAGGAAGCCCCACTCGAACTGGTGGCCCGGCTCGACCTGCGCCTCCGGCAAGGGCTTCCAGTCCAGGTCGAACAGCTCCGGCAAGGCGCCGGACGGCTGGATCATCCGCTCCCGCGCCAGCCGGGCGATGCGGTTGGAGAGGTCCGCCCAGCCGCCGTCATCGCCGGCCTCACGCCAGGCCAGCGCCGCCTCGAACAGGTGCATCAGCGGGTTGGCCCGCAGGGGCGCGCCCCGCGTCTCGTCGTCATGCACCCCGCCGTCCGGTCGCCCGATCGCCTGCGCCTGCGCCGCCCGCGTCCGCTGGGCGAGAGACTCCAGCCCATGCCCCGGCCCCAGCGCCTGCCGCGCCGCTGACAGGGCCAGCAGGCCGAACGCCTGCTCATAGGGCTGGGCGCTGTCGTCGACCGGGGCGCCGGCCTCGTCGATGGAAAACCGGAACAGGCCGTCGGGCCGGGTCAGCGGCCCCGTCAGGCTGGCCAGGCCATGGGCCACCGCCTCGCGCCACGGTCCACTCCAGCCCATCCGCCCGGCCTGGGCGAAGACATAGGTCTGCCGGGCCACCACCCGCGTGCGCCGCGGCAGGGCGACCGGCTCGCCGGCCAAGGTCAGTTTCTCGAAGAAGCCGCCGTGCGCATGGTCCGTCCCGACATTCCACCAGAGGGGCAAGGCGTCCTCGAACAGCCAGGCCTTCAGCTGGTCGCGCAGGTCGAGGATGTCGGACGGGGCTGGCACGCCCCGTCTTAGGACGCGGCGGCCAAGGGCTCAACAGCCCGCCGTTGATGCAGATCAATCCCCGCCACCGGCCGAGGCGTCATGGTTGCTCCAACGGCGTCGGACGGATCGGACCGTAGAGAGCGCCAGACAGGACAGGAACCATGGCCCTCATTCCCGACACCATCGCCCGCACCATCATCGATCCCTTCGCCTATGCGGATGGGGACCGCGTCGATGAGGCCTTCACCTGGCTGCGGGCCAAGGCGCCGTTGGCCCAGGCCCAGCCGGAGGGCTTCGATCCTTTCTGGGTGGTCACCCGCCATGCCGACATCCAGGCCGTCGAGCGCCAGAACGATCTTTTCCACAATGGCGACCGCTCCACCGTCCTGACCACGATCGAGGGCGACCGCCAGGTGCGGGCCATGATGGGAGGTTCGCCGCACCTGGTCCGCGCCCTGGTGCAGATGGACAACCCCGACCACCGCGCCTACCGCCACCTGACCCAGGGCGCCTTCGTGCCGCAGAGCCTGCGCAAGCTGGAGGGCCGCATCCGCGAGATCGCCCGCGGTTTCGTCGAGCGGATGTGCGCCATGGACGGCCAGTGCGACTTCGCCCGCGACGTCGCCTTCCTCTATCCGCTGCATGTGATCATGGAGCTGATCGGCGTGCCGGAGACCGACGAGGGCCGCATGCTGAAGCTGACCCAGGAACTGTTCGGCAGCGCCGACCCGGACCTCAACCGCACCGGCTCGGCGGTGACCGACGCGACAGAAGGCGTCGAGACCATCCAGTCGGTGGTCATGGACTTCATGACCTATTTCAACGCCATGACGCAGGACCGCCGCGAGAACCCGCGCGACGACCTGGCCAGCCTGATCGCCAACGGCACCATCGACGGCCAGCCGCTCGGCCATCTGGAGGCCATGGGCTACTACATCATCGCCGCCACCGCCGGCCATGACACCACCTCCTCAACCACCGCCGGCGCCCTCTGGGCCCTGGCCGAGCGGCCGGAGCTCTGGCAACGGCTGCAGAACGATCCCTCGCTGGTCGGCGGGCTGATCGAGGAATCGATCCGCTGGGTCACCCCGGTGAAACACTTCATGCGCACCGCCACGGAAGACACCGAACTGGCCGGCCAGAAGATCGCCAAGGGCGACTGGATGATGCTGTCCTACCCGTCCGGCAACCGGGACGAGGCGGTGTTCGACGCCCCCTTCGAGTTCCGCATCGACCGCAGCCCCAACCGCCACGTCGCCTTCGGCTACGGCGCCCATGTGTGCCTGGGCCAGCATCTGGCGCGGATGGAGATGCGCATCCTCTGGGAGGAGCTGCTGCAGCGGGTGGCCAGCATCGAGCTGGACGGGACGCCCAAACGCATGGCCGCCGCCTTCGTCTGCGGGCCCAAGTCCGTGCCGATCCGCTTCAAGCTGCACTAGCCATGAACGGTTTCTCGACCTGGCAATGCCGCACCTGCGGCTACCTCTACGACGAGGAGATGGGCGATCCGTCCGAGGGCCTGGCGCCGGGCACGCGCTGGGCCGACATCCCGGACGACTGGATCTGCCCCCTCTGCGGCACCTTGAAATCCGACTTCGACATGGTGCAGCTGTGACCGACGAGGCCGCCTTTGTCGCGCAGGTCAGGGCCTTTCTGGACGAGGCCCTGACCCCCGACCTGCGCGAGGCCGGCCGCAACACCCTTGGCGTCCATTCCGACATCGCCGCCTGCCGCCTCTGGCACAGCCGGCTGTACGCGCGCGGCTGGGCGGCCCCCGCCTGGCCAAAGGCCTGGGGCGGCGCCGGCTGGACCGCCCGCCAGCGCTTCCTGTTCGACCGCGAACTTGTGGCCAACGACGCGCCGGTGCTGTTCGCCGGCGGCATCCGCAGCCTTGGCCCTCTGCTGATCGAGATGGGCACGCCTGACCAGCAGGCCCGCTATATCCAGCCCATCCTGCGCGGCGACGACCTCTGGGCCCAGGGCTTTTCGGAGCCCGGCGCCGGCTCGGACCTGGCCGCCATCTCGACCCGCGCCGTGCCGGTCCCCGGCGGCTACCGCGTCACCGGCTCGAAGATCTGGACCACCGGCGCCCACCATTCCAACCGCATGTTCGCCATCGTCCGCACCGGCGACTTCGAGCGCCGCCAGCAGGGACTGACCTTCCTGCTGCTCGACATGGACAGCCCGGGTCTGACGGTGCGTCCCATCCTCGACCTGACCGGCGAGCGGGAATTCAACGAGGTCTTCTTCGACGGCGTCTTTGTGCCGGAGGAAAATCGCGTCGGCCCCGAGAACGACGGCTGGACGGTGGCCAAGCGGCTGATGACCCTGGCCCGCTCCAACAACACCCCCTCGGCGCTTGTGGCTCGCAGCCTGCGGCGGGCCACCGACGCCATCACCGCCGGCGGCGAGTCGATCGAGCCGTCCCTCCTCCGCCGCCTGACCGGCCTTCAGATCGAGCTCGACGCCTTCGCCCAGCTGGAACTGGCCGCCCTGCCCACCGGCCGGGCCGAAGCCGGGGCGGCGGCCACGCCCTCGATGCTCAAGCTGATCGGCAGCGAACTGCACCAGCGGGTGTGCGAACTGGCCATGGAGGCGGCCGGCCCCCAGGCCGGGGCCAGTCTGGCCGCCATCGGAATCAATGGCGAGGACCTCGACCTCGGCGCCCGCGCCATGGCCCGCCACCTCTGCCTGCGCGCCGCCAGCATCTATTCGGGCACCAGCGAGACCCAGCGCAACCTCATCGCCCGGCAGCTCATCGGATAGGGCTTGGCGCGCGGGCCGGGGCGCCCCATCTCAGTCGCCTCAGTTGGGAGGAACCCAGAACATGTCCCTGTCGCTCTACGACGTCTCGATCCCCGTCTACCTCAACGGCCTGCGCAACCTTGTCGCCATTCTCGAAAAGTCGACTACCCATGCAGGCCCCAATATCGCCAGCTGGCTGGACTCGCGTCTCGCCCCTGACATGCATCCCCTGACCCGCCAGATCCAGATGGTCAGTGATTCGGCCAAGGGCGGCGCCGCTCGTCTGGCGAACATCGAACCGCCCTCGATGCCGGACACCGAGACCACCATCGACGAACTGCGCGACCGGCTGGCGAAGACCATCGCCTTCGTCCAGTCGATCAAGCCCGAGCAGGTCAACGGCCGCGAGGACGCGACCATCGAGCTGAAGTTCCCGAACGGGGCCATGACCTTCACGGGCCGCGACTTCCTGTTCAACTTCTCGCTTCCGAACTTCTACTTCCACGCGGTCACGGCCTACGGCCTGCTGCGCAAGGAAGGCGCCCCGCTCGGCAAGATGGACTTCCTGGCGGGCGGCCGTCAGGCGGCCTAGAACCCTGCCGCGCGATCACGGTGGAGGCGGGCGGCGAAGCATCCTACATAGCCGCCATGTCCGCCCCCTTCGCCGTGATCTTCGACCGCGACGGTGTCCTCAACGAGGACTACGGCTATGCCTATGAGCCGGAAAAGCTGGTCTGGATTCCCGGGGCCAGGGCCGCGATCAAGCGGGTCAACGCCGCCGGCGGGCTGGTGCTGATCGCCACCAACCAGTCCGGGATCGGTCGCGGCTACTACAGCGAAGACCAGATGCACGGCTTCCACGCCGAGATGATGCGCCAGCTGGCCGAATCCGGCGCCCGCATCGACGCCATCTACTTCTGTCCCTTCCATGAGGACGCCATCGAGGATCGCTACCGCCAGGCCGACCATCCCGACCGCAAGCCCAACCCCGGCATGGTGCTGCGGGCCCTGAAGGATTTCGGCATCGATCCGAAGCGCGCCCTGATGATCGGTGACAAGCTGGCCGACGTGAAGGCGGCCAATGCCGCCGGCGTCGATGGCTATCTCTACGGGGAAGGCGACCTCGAAGACTTTCTGCTCGACGCCGCCTCGCGCACGGGTCTGCCGCTGTAACGCTTCTGTATGCTTCCTTCATGCCTCCTGACGCGTTAGTCAGGGGACAATCATGCCGCTGCGTAAGCGGCGCTCCCGGGAAGCATCCATGACTGACCTGCCCGCCGCCTCGCACTCGGCGCTCGACCTGATCGGAATGACGCCGATGGTCGAGGTGACCAAGATCGACACCGGCCTCTGCCGCCTGTTCCTCAAGCTGGAAAACCAGAACCCCGGCGGTTCGATCAAGGACCGCATCGCCCGCGCCATGATCGAGGCGGCCGAGAAGGACGGGACCCTGAAGCCCGGCGGCGTCATCATCGAGGCCACGGCCGGAAACACGGGCCTTGGCCTGGCGCAGGTCGCCACCCTCAAGGGCTACAAGCTGATCCTGATCGTGCCGGACAAGATGGCGCGGGAGAAGATCCTCCACCTGCGGGCCATGGGCGTCGATGTGCGGATCACCCGCTCGGACGTCGGCAAGGGCCACCCCGAATATTACCAGGACATGGCCCAGACCATTGCCCAGGGCCTACCCGGATCGCTGTACGTCAACCAGTTCGAGAACCCGGCCAACCCCCTGGCCCACTTCGAAACCACCGGCCCCGAAATCCTCACCCAGATGGAGGGCGACCTCGATGCCGTAATCGTCGGCGTCGGCTCGGGCGGCACCCTCACCGGCCTCGGCCGCTACTTCCAGAAGCACAGCCCGAAGACGAAGATGATCCTCGCCGACCCGGTCGGCTCCATCCTCTACGACTACGTCAACACCGGAACCTACGGCGAGGCCGGCAGCTGGATCGTCGAGGGCATCGGTGAGGACTTCATCCCGATCAACGCCCAGATGGATCTGGTCTCCAAGGCCTTCGCCATCAGCGACCGCGAAAGCGTCGAGACGGCCCGCGAACTGCTGCAGAAGGAAGGCATCCTGGCGGGCAGCTCGTCGGGCACCCTGCTGGCCGCGGCCCTGCGCTACTGCCGCGAGCAGACCGAGCCCAAGCGGGTGGTCAGCATCGTCTGCGACACCGGCGCCAAGTATCTGACCAAGATGTTCAACGACCTCTGGGTCAGCGCCCACGGCTTCGAGGACCGCCAGGCCCGGGGCGACATCTCCGACCTGATCGCCAAGCGCTACAGCGACGGTGGCGTCATCACCATCGGTCCTGACGACACCCTGCTGACGGCCTACAACCGCATGCGGTCGGCCGACATCAGCCAGCTGCCGGTCGTCGATCATGGCAAGCTGGTCGGCATCCTCGACGAGAGCGACGTCCTCAGCGCCGTGGCCAAGGCGCATGACGCTGAAGGCTTCGCCACCAAGGTCGGCGGGGCGATGACCCGCAACGTCAAGACCCTGGAATCGCACCAGCCGATGTCGGCGCTGACCGCCGTCTTCGAACGCGACGAGGTGGCGGTGGTCATGGACGGCGACGAGCTGCTCGGCCTGATCACCCGCGTCGACCTCATCAACCACCTGCGCCGCACGGCCTAAGCCGCCGACGCCCTGCGTACTTCGACACGCGCCCTTGGGGGCGCTACTCAGCATGACGACCTTGGGTGCAACACACGCTCTTCGTCATCCTGAGTAGCTTCGCGAAGCGAAGCGTGTCGATGGACGCACCCTGCCTCTGCAATCGGAACCAAGCCCATGACCACCGACGGCAAGAACCGCCTGGCCTTCGCCACCCGCACCATCCACGCCGGCCAGAGCCCGGACCCGACCACCGGGGCGGTGATGCCGCCGATCTACGCCACCAGCACCTACGCCCAGGAAAGCCCCGGCGTGCACAAGGGCTATGAATACGCCCGCAGCCAGAACCCCACCCGCTTCGCCTTCGAGCGCTGCATCGCCGACCTTGAGAGCGGGACCCAGGCCTTCGCCTTCGCCTCCGGCCTGGCCTGCGGCGCGACGGTGATGGAGTGCCTGGACACCGGCTCCCACGTCATCGCCACCGACGACCTCTACGGCGGCAGCTACCGTCTGTTCGAACGGGTCAAGAAACGCTCGGCCGGCCTGTCGTTCAGCTTTGTCGACATGAGCGATCTTGCCGCCATCGAGGCCGCCATCCGGCCCGAGACGAAGATGCTGTGGGTGGAGACCCCGACCAACCCGACCCTGCGGCTGGTCGATCTGGAAGCGGTGGCGAACCTGGCGAAGAAGCATGGCCTGCTGACCGTCGCCGACAATACCTTCGCCAGCCCCTATGTCCAGCGCCCGCTGGAGCTGGGCTTCGACCTCGTCACCCATTCGACGACCAAATACCTCAACGGCCATTCCGACATGGTCGGCGGCGTCGCCATCGTCGGCGACAACGAGGAACTGGGCGCCCAGATGAAGTTCCTGCAGAACGCCGTCGGCGCCATCTCCGGCCCGTTCGACAGCTTCCTGGCCCTGCGCGGCCTGAAGACCCTGGCCCTGCGCATGCAGCGCCACTGCGAGAGCGGCCTGAAGATCGCCCGCTGGCTGGAGACCCATCCGGCCGTCGAGAAGGTCATCTACCCGGGCCTGGAATCCCACCCGCAGCACGCGCTGGCGAAGAAACAGATGACCGGCGGCTTCGGCGGCATCATCTCGGTGGAGATCAAGGGCGGCCTGGCGCCGTCCCGCAGGCTGCTGGAACGCACCCGCCTGTTCACCCTGGCCGAGTCGCTCGGCGGCGTCGAAAGCCTGATCGAACACCCCGCCATCATGACCCACGCCTCCATCCCGCCCGAACAGCGGGAGGCGGTCGGCATCACCGACGGCCTGGTCAGGCTTTCGGTCGGGATCGAAGACTGCGAAGACCTGATTTCAGACCTTTCCCAGGCCTTGGCTTAGCCGCCTTCGGCGGGGCCGGTATCGGCAGCTCCGGCGGCGGCAGCGGCGTCTGCCCCGCCGCCAGCATGCGGGCCGCCAGCAGCAGGTCGGCCATCACCGCCGGATGATCGTGCGGCAGGGTCCAGACCCGCACCGCGCCCTCGACCCAGGCCTCGGCCATGCTGGTGATCTCAACCACCGGCGCGACGTCGCCCATGATCCGCGGATCGGCGGCGGCGCGGGTCTTCAACGTCGACACATAGTCCGCCAGGTCGACGGTGATCGGAATGCGGAACACAGCGTCGACCCGCCGGCGCTCGTGGAAGCTCTTGTTGACGATGACGTCGCCGAACACCTTGGAATTGGGGATGACGATCTTCAGGTTGTCGGCGGTGGTCAGCTCGGTGGTGAACAGGTCGAGGGCCCGCACCGTACCCGTCCGGTTCGTGGTCTCGATCACGTCGCCGACCCGGTAGGGCCTCAGCGCCAGGATCATCACCCCGGCCGCGACATTGCTCAGCGCCCCCTGCAGCGCCAGCCCGACCGCCAGCGAGGCGGCGCCCAGCACGGCGAGGATGGAGGTGGTTTTCACCCCCAGTTGCTGCAGCACCGCCACCAGGCCGACGATGATGACCACGTAGCGCACCGCCGAGCCGATGAAGGTCTGCAGGGTGGCGTCCGGCGGCACGTGCCGGGTCATCCGGCCGACCGCCGCCCTGGCCAGGGTCGCCAGCCAGCGCGACGCCCAAAGGGTGACGACCAGGATGACCCCGCCGATGGCCAGGTCGATGGAAATCTGGGTGGCGCGGTCGATGAGATCGGCGACGACGATCTCCTCGGGCCGCATCCCGGCGAGCAGTTGCGAGGTGGCGGTCATGGGGACTTCTATCGCGAAACAGCTCCAATCCTATCCCCCAACATCCGCCGCATCGCGCACGCGGCATGGCCCGCCAGGCGCCGGAGCCGTAACCTCTTCCGCCTGAGGGGCTTCCGGGGGAAACATCCGGTTACAGCCTTTGTCTCGAATATGCCGCGACACCAGCGTAGAGGCCCCGCCATGAGCATCGCTTTCATCGACCTCGCCGCGCAGCAGCGCCGGATCCGCGACAAGATCGACGCCGGCATCGCCCGCGTCCTCGACCACGGCGCCTATGTCATGGGCCCGGAGGTCCGCCAGTTCGAGGCCGAGCTGGCCGCCTTCGGTCAGGCCCCGCTGGCCCTCTCCTGCGCCAACGGCACCGACGCCATCGCCCTGCCGCTGATGGCCTGGGGCGTCGGCCAGGGCGATGCGGTCTTCTGCCCGAGCTTCACCTTCGCCGCGACGCCGGAAGTCGTGCCCTGGACCAACGCCACCCCGGTGTTCGTCGATGTGCTGCAGGATACCTACAACCTCGACCCCGCCCATCTCGAGGCCACGATCCAGGCCATCAAGGCCGAGGGTCGCCTGAGCCCCGCCGTGGTCATCGCCGTCGACCTGTTCGGGCAACCGGCCGACTACCCGGCCCTGCGCGCTATCTGTGATCGCCATGGCCTGAAACTGATCAGTGACAGCGCCCAGGGCTTCGGCTGCACCCTGAACGGCAGCCATCCCATTCGATGGGCCGATGTCGCCACCACCAGCTTCTTCCCGGCCAAGCCGCTCGGCTGCTACGGCGACGGCGGGGCGGTGGTCTGCAAGGATCAGGAACTCTGGGACCTGATGGACAGCTACCGCGTCCACGGCAAGGCGGTGACGCCGGACCTGGTGGGCCGCACCTTCGAGCACGAGACCAAGTACCTCAACACCCGCATCGGCATGAACAGCCGCCTCGACTCGATCCAGGCCGCCATCCTGATCGAGAAGCTGGCCATCTTCCCCGAAGAGATCGGGATGCGCCAGGTTGTGGCCGACCGCTACGCCGCCGGCCTCGCCGGATCCGTGACCTCGACCCCGACCGTCATCGACGGCGGCCAGTCGGTCTGGGCCCAGTACGTCATCGAGCACGCCAACCGCGACGGCCTCGCCGCCCACCTGAAGACGCAGGGCGTCCCCACCGCCGTCTACTATCCGGTGCCGATGCACGTTCAGGCGCCCTACGCCCACTTCCCGCAAGGTCCGGGCGGTTTGCCTGTCACCGAAGCGCTGGCCGAGACGGTGCTCGCCCTGCCGATGCACCCCTACATGGACGAAGCGGTGCAGCAGCAGATCATCGACGCGGTGAAGAGCTTCAACGGCTGAGGATCAGATATCGGCCAGGGCCCTGGACAGGGCTTCGCCGACAGAGGCCGCGTGCGTCTGCAGCACCGGATTGTCGATCGACATCATCGAGGCCGCCGGATCGATCGCCGCCACCTCGACCCCGGCGTCGGTCTGCTGAACGATCACGTTGCACGGCAACATGACCCCGACGTGCGGTTCCAGCTTCAGCGCCTCGTGGGCCATGGTCGGATTGCAGGCGCCGAGAATGCGGTAGGGGCGGAAGTCCTGGCCGATCTTGGTCTTCAGGGTCGCCTGCACATCGATGTCGGTCAGCACCCCGAAGCCGTGCTTCTGCAGGGCTGCGCGCGTGCGCTCGATGACCACTTCAAAGGGGTCCTGGAAGGTTCTGGCGTAGAAATAGCTCATGGCGTCTCCTTTGCGACGGCGCCGGTCACGGATGTGAGCAGCGCGGTTGCGGACGAACAGGTTCTAGATCGCGTTGACCGGCAGCTTGAGAAACACGCGGCCGCGGCTGGAAGCGGCGGGCAATCCGCCGGCGCGGATATTCACCTGAAGCGAGGGAAGAATAAGGGTCGGCGCGGCGAGGGTGGCGTCACGGGCCTGACGCATGGCGACGAATTCGCCCTCTCCGATGCCGTCATGAACGTGCCGGTTGCCCGCCCGTTCCTCGGCGACCGTGGTCTCCCAGGCATGGGTGTCACGCCCCTCCGGCAGATAGTCGTGACCGACGAAGACCCGTGTCTCCGGCGGCAGGTCGAGGATCCGGTGGATGGACCGGTAGAGGGTCGCCGCGTCCCCGCCGGGGAAATCGGCCCGGGCGGTGCCATAGTCCGGCATGAACAGGGTGTCGCCGACGAAGGCGGCGTCCGAGATCCGGTAGGTCACACAGGCCGGCGTATGCCCAGGCGTGTGCAAGACCTCGATGGCCAGATCGCCGAGCGGCAGGCTCTGGCCCTCCTCGATCAGAATGTCGAAGAAGCTTTCGCCATCGGTCACATCATCGGCCTCGAATAATGCGCCGAAGACCTTCTGCACCTGGACGATGTTGGCCCCGATGACAATCTTCGCCCCGGTCTCTCGCCGGATGTGGTCGGCCGCCGACAGGTGGTCTGCGTGGGCATGCGTCTCCAGCACATAGAGAAGCTCAAGGCCCTGATCGCGCGCCGAGGCCAGGACCGCCTCGGCCGAAACGGTGGACAGCCGGGCGGCCTTGGGGTCGAAATCCAGCACCGGGTCGATGATCGCCGCCTTGCGGGTGGCCGGATCGTGGACCAGGTAGGTGACGGTGTTGGTTGCGGTGTCGAAGAAGGATTGGATGACGGGCGCCATGGCGGCCTCCGGTAAGACAGGATGAGATCTATATATTAGGTCTTGCTAAATTAGCAATCTCTCATATGTTGGGGCCATGTTCGATCTCGCGAACTTTGACATCACCCGGTTCGAGGCCAGCGCCACGGAAGCTGCAAAGCTGCTGAAGGCGCTCGGCAACGAGCGGCGTCTGATGATCCTGTGCCAGTTGACCGACGGCGAGCGTTCGGTGGGGGACCTGCAGTCCCTCGTCGGCCTCTCGCAATCGGCCCTGTCGCAGCACCTGGCTGTGCTGCGGGAGGAGGCCATCGTGGCGACCCGCCGCGAAGGCCAGACCATCTGGTACCGGATCGAGGACCCCGCCGCGATCAGGGTGGTGGCGACGCTCGCAGAGATTTTCTGTCCCCCGGATATGAGGATCCACCCCGATGACCGCCCGCCTGTTGCCGATTGACCCGGCCGACCTCGCCGCCCGCCTGGCCACCGGCCGCGCCACCCTTGTCGATATCCGTGAGCCTGACGAGTTCGCCCGCGCCCATGTGAAGGGCGCCTTCAGCCGCCCGTTGTCGGATTTCGAGGCCGCCCACCTGATCATTGAACCCGGTCGTGACGTGGTCTTCACCTGCCGCAGCGGCATGCGCACCGGCGCCAACTGCGACCGCCTGGCCGCCCGCATTGATGGCCAGGCCTATGTGCTGAAGGGCGGGCTCGACGCCTGGCGCGCCGCCGGCCTGCCGGTCGCCGAGAACCGCAAGGCGCCGCTGGAGATGATGCGCCAGGTCCAGATCGCCGCCGGCGGCCTGGCCCTGACCGGCGCCATGCTCGGTTTTATGGTCCATCCCTACTGGCACCTGCTCTCCGGCGCCGTCGGGGCGGGTCTGCTGACGGCCGGCGCCACCGGCTTCTGCGGCATGGCCAACCTGCTGGCCCTGGCCCCCTGGAACCGCAGGGCGGCCTGACGCCATGACCCTCACCCTGATCACGGTCATCGCCGCCCTGGCCAGCGGGGCGGTGGTCGGGCTGCTGCTGTCTGTCTTCGGCGGCGGCGGCTCGGTGCTGGCCACGCCGTTGCTGCTCTATGCGGTGGGGGTCGGCGACGCGCACCTCGCCATCGGCACCTCGGCCGCGGCGGTGGCGGTCAACGCCCTCGGCGGCCTGGCGGCCCAGGCGCGGGCCGGACGGGTGAAATGGCCCTGCGCCCTGGTGTTCGGCGGCTCCGGCCTCGCCGGCTCTCTGGTCGGCTCGACCCTGGCCAAGGGCATCGACGGCCGCTCCCTGATGATCTGGTTCGCCGTCGCCATGGCCGCCGTCGCGGTCTCCATGATGCTGCCGAAGAAGGGCGAGGGCGATCCCGCCGTCCACCTGACCCCCGCCCTGACCCTGAAGCTGGCCCCCGTCGGCGCCGTCACCGGCCTCGCCGCCGGCTTCTTCGGCATCGGCGGCGGCTTCCTCATCGCGCCCGGCCTGATGGCGGCGACGGGCATGACCCTGGCCAACGCCGCCGCCTCGTCCCTGGTGTCAGTCAGCCTGTTCGGCGCCGCGACCAGCCTCAACTACGCCGCCTCCGGCTGGGTGGACTGGCCGCTGTTCGGCCTGCTGATCGTCGGCGGCGCGGCCGGAACCCTTGCCGGCGTGCCGCTGGCGAGGCGACTGGCCTCCCGCGCGACCCTGGCGCGCCGCCTGTTCGCCGGCATGATCCTGCTGGCGGCGGCCTATGTCGCCTTCCGCTCGCTGACCTGATCCCGATCGTGATTCAGGATTCGGCCCAGACCCGCTCATGCTGGCGAACGCCGGGACCCGGCCGCGTGAATCTCGACTTGCATGCGGGGTATCCCCTCTTGCCCGCTAGTCGAGCATCCGCTGCAGGGTCTCCAGCACGTCGGCCTCGCGCGCCGGCTTGTCCCAGCGGATGCGGCTGATGCGCGGAAACCGCATGGCCACGCCGCTCTTGTGCCGCGTCGAACGCTGCAGCCCCTCGAACGCCACCTCCAGCACCAGGCCGAATTCCAGGCTGGCCTTCACCGACCGCACCGGCCCGAACCGGTCGACGGTGTTGTCCCGCACGAACTTGTCGAGTGCTTTGAGCTCCTCGTCGGTAAAGCCGAAATAGGCCTTGCCGACCGGCGTCAGGACCCGGCTTCCCGCCTCATCCTCCCGCCAGACCCCGAAGGTGAAGTCGGAATAGAAACTCGACCGTTTGCCGTGGCCGCGCTGGGCGTACATCAGCACCGTGTCGACCAGGTGCGGGTCCCGCTTCCACTTGAACCACGGCCCCTTCGGCCGACCCGCCTCATAGAGGCTGTCCCAGCGCTTGAGCATCAGTCCTTCGGAGAGGGCGCCGTCGCCCTCCGGCGGATCGGCCCGCAGGGCCGCCAGCGCCTCCCAGCTGTCAAACGGCTGCATCGGCGACAGGTCGATACGCGACGAGGCGGCGTCTGCGACGAAGGCCTCCAGCCGCTTGCGGCGCTCGGCAAAGGGAAGGTCCCGCAGGTCGGTCTCGCCGTCGAGCAACAGGTCATAGGCGCGGATGGCGGCCGGATAGGCGGCCATCGTCTTCGCATCCACCGCCTTGCGGTTCAGCCGCTGCTGCAGGTCGCCGAAACTGGCCAAGGCTCCGTCGCGGATGACCAGAAGTTCGCCATCAATGGCCCCCTCGAAGCTCATGTGGGCCAGCACATCCGGGAAGGTGTGGCTGATGTCGTCGCCGGTGCGGGTGTAGAGCCGCCGCTCACCCCGTTCGCTGACCGCCTGGATGCGGATGCCGTCCCACTTCCACTCGGCGGCGTAGTCGGCCGGATCGAGCCTGGGAAAGTCCGTCTCCTCGTCGATCGGATGGGCCAGCATCACCGACCGGAAACGGCCGGGATTGTCGGCGCTCGGCGCCTCGGACCGCCCTTCCAGCCAGGCGAACAGGTCCTCGTACGGCGCGTCCATCGCATGCCAGACTTCCTCGATCTGGGCGGTGCTGATGTCCTGGCCGTTCGAGGCGGCCATATCGGCGCAGGCCTGCTTGGCCAGCCGCGATGAGAACCCGACCCGCAGGCCCCCGGTCAGCAGCTTCAGCAGCGCCCAGCGGCCATCCGGCTCCAGGGCGTCGAGCCAGCGCTCGATCATCGGCTGCACCTCGGCCCGCTTGGCCGTACGCAGGGCTTCGATCACCTCGGAGAGCTCCGGCTCCCGGTTGGCCCCTCGCTCGGCCGGCCAGACCAGGGCGACGGTCTCGGCCAGGTCCCCGACATAGTCGTAGGACCAGCGGAACAGCACCGGATCCATCCGCGCCTCGACCGCCTTGCGGATGGCCGCCGGCTTGGCCGCGCTGAAGGTCAGCTCACCGGTCATCGCCGCCAGAGCCCAGCCCCGGTCCGGGTCCGGCTGACTCTTCAGGAAGTCACGGACCAGCACCAGCTTGGCGTTGCGCGACGCCGTCAGGCTCAGTCGGTCCAGCAGTCGGGCAAAGGCGCGCATGGTTGGGGAATGTAGCGCAGGCGCGGAGGTTCACGAGTCCTCGACAATCATCGATGACCGCGCAAGGCTCTGGCGGTCGGGAGGAAACCATCATGCGCCTGTGGAAAGCCGTCTTCGCGCTCGCCGCCATGTTCAACCTGCTCGTCGGCCTGCCGCTGCTGATCGCTCCGGCTGCCTTCTACGCCAGCCTTGGCCAGCCGCCGCCGCCGGACATCCTGTCCAGCCAGACGGCTGGCATGCTGATCGCCGTCTTCGGGGTCGGTTACGCCATGGTGGCCCGCGACCCGGTCGCCCATCGCGGCATCCTGTGGCTGGGCGTCATCGGCAAGACGCCGCTGCCGCTTATCGTCTGGCTCAATATCCAGTCCGACCAGGCCCCTATGTCCAGCTTCTGGCTGACCCTCGGCGACCTGCTGTTCGCCGGCCTCTTCCTCACCTACCTGCTGCGCAGCCGCCGATGACGAAGAAGTCCGCCGTCCAGTCCGAGGGGCAATGCGTTTGCGGTGCGGTCCGCTTCGAGATCGACGTCCCCGCCGTCTGGGCCTGGCACGACCATGGCGAGGCCAGCCGCCGGGCCCAGGGCTGCGCCTACGCCACCCATGTCGGAACCTGGAAGAGCCGCTTCCGCTGGCTGGAGGGCGAGGACGAACTTTCCCGCTACGAGGACGAAACGAACCGCACGACCCGCAGTTTCTGCCGCCGCTGCGGCACGCCGGTCGCCTTTGAGAAGGCCCGCTCTCCCCGGTTCATTAACATCCCCCGCAGCCTGTTCCCCGAACGCACGGGCCGCGAGCCGCGCTACCACATGAACCTGACCGAACGCGCCGACTGGACCTACTGGGGCGAGCCGCTTGGCCCGCTGAAGGGCTATCCCGGCGTCATGCGCGAGCGGCCGAGGAAGAAACGGCTCGATCGGGTGGGAGCGGAATGATGCGTCCTGTACTGACCCTTGCCGGCCTCCTGCTGTGCGCCTTCGCCAGCCCGCCGAGAATCGACAGCTGGAACGGCGGACCGAAGACCCCGGACTTCCATCACCTGACCGTCGATTGCCGCACGGTGGTCCACACCCACGGCCGCAATGGCGTCTGGGGCCGCTGGGAGGCGGACCTCGCGGACGTCGCCCTGAAGATCGAGGGCAATCAGCTGCGGCTGAGCTGCGCTGAGGGCGCGGCCTGTATCCGTGCCGGCCGACTGGACAAGACGCCCGACAGGTTGAGCACGCATGACGCGCCGTTGGCCGACGCCGCCGCGGCCGAGGCGATGATCGAGGCCTTGATGGCGCTGGATCGCGCCTGCGCCGGCTAGGCGTGCGGATGCGCCGCCGAATAGGCGGCCAGCAGCCCCGCCGCGTCGACCTGCGTGTAGCGCTGCGTCGTTGACAGGCTGGCGTGGCCGAGCAGTTCCTGGATGACGCGCAGGTCGGCGCCGGCGCCCAGCAGATGGGTGGCGAAGCTGTGTCGCAGGGCGTGCGGCGTGGCGCGGTCCGGCAGGCCGAGGCGGCCGCGGAGGAGCTGCATGGCCGCCTGCACATGGCGGGGCGACAGGGCGCCGCCGCGGTTGGCGATGAACAGCGGGTCGCCGGCCTCCGTCGGCCAGGGCAGGGCGGCGAGGTAGGCGTCCACCGCCTCGCGTACGGCCGGCAAAACAGGCACGATGCGGGTCTTTCCGCCCTTGCCGGTGATGCGGATCGCCTCACCCAGCGGCGCATCGCCCCGGGTCAGGCTCAGCCCCTCCGAGATCCGCAGGCCACAGCCGTAAAGCAGGGTCAGCACCGCCTGGTCGCGCAGACCCTCCCAGGGATCGCGGTCCGGATCGGCGCCGGCCTCGATCAGCAGGCCGCGCGCCTGGTCCTCACTGACCGGTCGCGGCGCTCCGGGCCGCACCTTGGGTCCCCGCACCAGGGCAAGGCCGGGGCAAGGGACACCCATCCGGCGGTCGACGAAACCATGGAAGGAGCGCACCGCCGACAGGGCCTGCGACAGCGAGCGGGCGGCCAGCTGCCGGCCGTCGGCCCGCTCGCGCTTGTCAGCCAGCCAGGCGCGGACCTCGGCGGCCGAGACTGTGCCCAGGGCCTCGACAGTGATGATCTCACCGCGATGGCGGGCCAGGAAATTCAGGTATGAGCCGGCGCCGGCCCGATAGGCTTCCAGCGTACGAGGCGAGGCGCGCCGTTCAGCCGCCAGATGCGTGATCCAGATCTCTAGCGCGCCCTCGGCCGTCACAGCACCGGCCAGCGCTCGGCGGTGCGTTCGAACACCCGGCCGAGGAAATCGACCAGCTCGTGGCCCATGTCCTTGGTAAAGCCTTCCGGCTCCGGCGAGCCGAAGGCCAGCACGCCCTGCCGCGCCGGCTCCCAGATGGCCAGCCGGACCATGGCCATGGATTTCACGCTTGAACCCTTGTCGCCGAACAGGCCCAGCGCCGGCGCATGGAAACCCATGCGGTTCAGCTTCTGCGGTCCCAGGATCAGGTCCACCTGCCCCTCGACCAGCGGATACCAGCCGGCCGGAACCCGCATCGGTCCCTCCAGCGCCACCGCCGCGCCGATCAGGCCGAATCGCAGGGTCGCGACCTCGTCCATCCGGCGCACGAGGTCGGAATGGTTACGGGCTTCCAGCAGGTCGATGACCGCCGCATGGGTCTGGGCCTGGGCCGAGAAGTTGGCGCGGGCCGTGGCCTCCAGCATCCGCCGGGCCTTCGATTCGCGCTTCGCCGTCGCCGCCACCCGCGCCAGCGCCGCCGGTCCGAAATCGACCAGGTTGGCGGCGTCGAGCCGCAGGCCCAGATCAGCCAGCAGCTCCGGGTCGTCGCGCAGCAGGGCGCCGTTCTCGCGGATCAGGTCGCGGAGGGCCGCCAGATCCGGCGCCGTATCGAGTGTCTTGATCCGCGCCCCGTCCGACATGCCTTGCCTGCTCTTCTAGAGGATGGTCTGGCCCGTTTTGGCCCAGTCGCTCAGGAAGGCTTCTAGACCCTTGTCGGTTAAGGGGTGCTTGAAGAGGGCCTCGAAGACGTTCGGCGGCAGGGTGGCGCAGTCGGCCCCCAGCTCGGCGCAGCGGGCCACGTGATCGGCGGTGCGCACCGAGGCGGCCAGGATCTCGGTATCGAAACCGTAGTTGTCATAGACCGTGCGGATATCGCCGATCAGGGCGCAGCCGTCGGCCCCGTGGTCGTCCAGCCGCCCGACGAAGGGCGAAACGTAGGTGGCGCCGGCCTTGGCGGCCAGCAGCGCCTGGGCCACCGAGAAGCACAGGGTGACGTTGGTGGCGATGCCGTCGGCGGCGAAGGCGGCGCAGGCGATCAGCCCGTCGCGGGTCAGCGGCAGCTTGACCACGACGTTACCGGCGATGTCGGCCAGCTTGCGGCCTTCCTTGATCATGGTCTCGGCGTCGGTGGCCACCGCCTCGGCGCTGACAGGCCCCTCGACGAGACCGCAAATCTCGGCGATGACCTCCGCCATGGGACGACCCGACTTGGCGATCAGCGTGGGATTGGTGGTGACCCCGTCCACAAGGCCGGTCTTGACCAGGTCCGCCAGCACGGCGGTGTCGGTGGTGTCGAGGAAGAGCTGCATGGTCGGGGCGTCCGTAGAGATGGGTCGGGCGTTGTACATCAAGCGCGCAATGGACGCACCCCGGGTTACTTCTCCCGCTTGTCGGGAGAAGGACCGTTGAGCCGCATCGCCTCCGTCCTCCTGCCCATGCCGCTGCCCGAGGCCTTCGACTACGCCGAGCCCGAGGGCATGGACCTCGCCGTCGGCGACCAGGTCGCCGCCCCGCTCGGCCCCCGCCTGATGCGCGGCGTCGTCACCCGCCTGCGCGACGGGACCGGCGGCAACCGCCCGCTCAAGCCCATCGCCCACCGCATCGACGATCCGCCGCTGCCGGCCAGCACCATCGCCTTCATCGAATGGGCCGCCCGCTACGCCGCCGACAATCCCGGCTGGCCGCTGGCCATGGCCATGCGCGGCCTGCGCGCCCCCAAGCCCAGGCCCGAGCGGGTCGTTGTCCCGACCGGCCTCCAGCCCAAACGCCCGACCCCGGCCCGCGCGAAAGTCCTCGAAGCCGCCGCCCGTGAAGCCCTGCCCGGCCCGCGCCTGGCCGAAGCCGCTGGCGTTTCGTCCGGCGTCGTCAAAGGTCTGATCGACGAAGGCTGCCTGGCCATCGAAGAGCGGCTCCCCGACCGCACGCCGCCGATACTCGACCTCTCCCCCCGGATGAGCGCCCTCAATCCCGGCCAGGCCGCCGCCGCCGCTGAACTGATCAAGAAGCTCGACACGACCGCCTTCTCCGCCACCCTGCTCGACGGTGTCACCGGCTCCGGCAAGACCGAGGTCTACCTCGAGGCCGCCGCCTATGCGCTCGCCCGGGACCCCGAGGCCCAGGTCCTCATCCTCCTCCCGGAGATCGCCCTCACCCAGGCCGTCATCGCCCGCGTGGCGCAACGGTTCGGCAGCCCGCCCGGCGAGTGGCACAGCGCCGTCGCCCCGCCCCGCCGCCGCACCCTGTGGGAAGACGTCGCCTCCGGCGCCCAGCGTATCGTCGTCGGCGCCCGCTCTGCCCTCTTCCTGCCCTACCGAAAGCTCGCCCTCATCGTCGTCGATGAGGAGCATGACGGCTCCTACAAGCAGGAGGACGGCTTCATCTACCAGGGCCGCGACCTCGCCGTCGCCCGCGCCCATCTGGAGGGCTGCGCCGTCGTCCTCGCCTCGGCCACGCCCAGCCTGGAGACGCTCTGGAACGCCGAACAGGGCCGCTACGGCTGGCTGAAGCTGACCGCCCGCCACGGCGTCGCCACCCTGCCCGAGGTGACGATGATCGACCTGCGGGAGACCCCGCCGGAGCGCGACCACTGGCTCTCGCCGCCGCTGGTCCAGGCCATGGCCGAAACCCTCGAACGCGGCGAACAGACCCTCCTCTTCCTCAACCGCCGCGGCTACGCCCCGGTCGTCCTCTGCCGCGCCTGCGGAGAGCGCCTCACCGCGCCGGACACTGACAGCTGGCTGGTCGAGCACCGCTATACCGGCCGCCTGGTCTGCCACCTGACCGGCTTCTCCATGCCCAAGCCGGACGCCTGTCCGCATTGCGGCGCCAAGGACAGCCTTGTTTCCATCGGCCCCGGCGTCGAACGCGTCGAGGAGGAGGCCAAGCGCCTCTTCCCCGAGGCCCGCACCGCCATCTTCTCCTCCGACACCATGTTCAGCAGCCAGTCGGCCCGCGAACTGGTCGAGACCATGGAGCGCGGCGAGATCGACATCCTCGTGGCGACCCAGGCGGCGGCCAAGGGCCATAACTTCCCGAATCTCACCCTGGTCGGGGTCGTCGATGCCGACCTGGGCCTGCGCGGCGGGGACCTGCGGGCCGGCGAACGCACCTTCCAGCTGCTGGCCCAGGCCGGCGGCCGCGCCGGCCGCGCCGACCGACCGGGGCGGGTGCTGATGCAGACCTACGCCCCCGACCATCCGGTCATGCAGGCCCTGGCCGCCAGCGACCGCGACAGCTTCGTCGCCGCCGAGATGGAGCTGCGCCAGCTGGCCGGCCTGCCCCCCTTCGGCCGCCTCGCCGCTGTCATCCTGTCCGGTCCGGACGCCGCCCAGCTGGAAGCCTTCGCCCAGGACATGGCCCGCGCCGCGCCCAATGCCCCGGGTGTGGAGATCTTCGGTCCCGCCGACGCGCCGCTCGGCCTGATCCGCGGCCGCCGTCGCAAACGGCTGCTGGTCCGCGCCGACCGTAACGTCGATCTGTCCGCCTACATGGCCGCCTGGAAAGCCCGGGTGAAGCCGCGCGGGGCGTTGCGGATGACCATCGACATCGACCCCTACAGCTTCCTCTGACTCAGGCCGCGGCGATCGCCTTCTCGACGTCGTGCAGGGCGTGACCGGTCAGATCCTTGGCGATCTCGCCGACCAGAATCTGCGTCAGCCGGGCGTGATACTGCGGCCGGATGGCCCCCAGGGTGCGCGGCGCGGCGATGATCAGCAGGTGGGAAATCTCGCCCGCCAGAACCTTCTTGTTGAGCAGGGCGACAACCCCGGTCGAAAAGCCGTCTTCCTGGTCCTGCCCACCGTCATGGTTGGCCGAACTGCCGTGGCGGCCGGGCGTCGCGCCCTGGTGGTCGGCGTCGATCGCCGCATGGTCCACCGGCGTCAGCTTGAGATGGACTTCGTCGCCCGCATTGCGGAACAGGTTGAACTTTTCACCGTCGGCGACGGCGACAGTGGCGCCTTTGGGAAGCTGCATAGGGAAGTCTCCGGATCGCCACGGGTGCGCGGCGGGCAAGCATGGACATCCCAGGCTCGCATGCATAGGTCCAAAGGGGCCTCGCGGGTTCCCGAGCGCGGCGGCCGCGCGGGCCAGAGACCGTCACTTCGTCAGGATCAGGCTTTCCGGGAACGGGCCGCCCTTGAAGTCCAGCCGGCCCGCCGCCCCGGCCGCGCGCTTCACAAAGCCGGCCTTGATGATCTGCTTGGCCAGTTCGGGAGCCTGCACCAGGCTGACCTGGTCGCCCAGGCACAGGTGCTCGCCAAAGCCCAGGTGCAGGTAGTGATAGGCCGGCCGCCCGGGCTTGAACGTCTCCGGATCGGTCACCACGGCGGCGTCATGCATGGCCGAGGCGATGCTGGCGAACACCACCGAGCCGGCCGCCAGGGTGGTCTGGCGCGGCGTGCCGGCGGCGATCGTGTAGGGCTCGACCAGCAGCCGCACCACGAACGGAGCCATCGGGTTGAAGCGCAGCGCCTCCCAGAAGAGGGCGTCGAAGGCCGCGTCATCGTTCGCCTGGGCCGCGCGCTGGGCGGCGGCCATCTGGTCCGGCCGCTCAATCAGCTGGTCAATGGCCTGGACGATGGCGGACGAGGTGGTCTCGATCCCGCCGACCAGCAGGCCCATGGTGTTGGACAGGATCCGGCCCTGGTCGAAGCCGATCTGCGGCGGGGTCTGCAGCCGCAGCATTCGGGCGACCACATCATCGATCGTCGGATCGGCCTTCGCCTGCTGGGCGCGGCGCGGCAGGAAGTCGTCCAGATAGGCCTTCATCTCCGCCCCGGCGGCCACACAGGCCTGATGCACCGTGGGGTCGTTGGTCAGGTTGTGGAACATGTCGTTCTGGGTGGCGTAGGACCAGCGCATCATCGCCGTCAGGTCGGGCCCGGGAAAGCCGAAGTACTGGCCGGTCAGGGCGATCGGCCCGGGGCGGGTGACCTGTGAGACGAGCTCCAGCCGCCCGTCCGGCGAGGCCCCCTGGGCGATCAGCCCGGCCCCGATCCGGGCCACCCTCTGGCGCACGCCCGGCATGTCGGTCTGCTGGATCAGCGCCCGCATGATGCCCTTGTCGCGCTGGTTGAAGACCGTGCCGTCGCGGGCCAGCATGAACGGGCCGACGGCCGGGTCCATCTTGGGGGCATAGGGTCTGACCGTGAACTGCAGGTTCCGGGTCAGCGCCTCCTCGACGTCGGCGAACATCGACAGCACCACCGGCCCACCCGGCGTGATCAGGATCGGCCGGCTGGTCCTCAGCTCCTTGAACAGCGCCAGCGGCCTGGTGGCGATCCACTGAAAGAGCAGAGCCAGCTTCTGCTGTGGCGACGGTGCGGCGTCATAGGCGGCCAGAAACGATGAGGCTGCGACATCGACCATTTTTGACCTCGGTTTGCGGGTTTGGGTGTTCTGAAAAAGCGGCCCCGGGGACGCGCCCGCCGGACGAAGGCGCAGGGGTCACAGCCAGAATCTGTATCGCATGTTGATGATCCCTCCAAATTGTATTCATATGGCCGCATCGCGGAGGGGATGCGTCGATGTCGGGATCCAGGAAAGCCGCCCTTTGGGGCCTGGTGGCGGTCGTTGTGGTGGTGGTCGCCGCCATCGGCGTTCCGAAGGTCCTGGCCTTCGTCAATCCGCCCCTGCCGCCGCCCCAGCCGGTGCGCGAGGCCCGCTGGCTGGACCAGGGCTGGGCCGAGAGCGACCGCTACTGGTTCCACCACGCCACGCAAGGCACCTCCACCCTGCCGATCCCCTACGTCTGGTTCGTGGCCCTGGCCGAGCCCAGGATCCTGCCCGGCAAGGAGACGCTGTTCATCAACGACGGCTACATGCAGAAGCTGGGCTTCATCCCCAGCCCGCCATCGGGCGGCGGCCAGGCCGGCCCGGCCGCCGGGCAGGAGACCGCCTACGGCTACAGGGCCAAAATCGGCGGCGTCCCCGCCGAGCCCGGGGTGGATAGCAACCGGGGCCTCAACCCCGCCGGCATGCCGGTCGGCTTCGCCATCACCAGGGGCTACCCCGACCCGACGACGGGCCGCATGCTGCCCGACCAGGTGGGCCTGACCTGCGCCGCCTGCCACACCGGCCATCTGGAATACAACGGCGTCTCCCTGCGCATCGACGGCGCCAACGCCGCCACCAGCCTCGGCCAGCTGACCTCGACCCTGGGCGCGGCGCTGTTCCTCACTGACCTGCTCCCCTGGCGCTTCGACGGCTTCGCCGACCGGGTGCTGGGTCCGGACGCGACCAAGGCCCAGCGCCAGCAACTGCGCGCCGAGCTGAAGGCGACGATCAAGGCCCTGGCCGGCGCGGCCAAGGCGACCTCGGCGATCGACAAGCGTGACGGCGTGACGGAAGGCTACAACCGCCTCGACGCCCTCAACCGCATCGGCAACCAGGTCTTCTACGCCAACCTGGTGGGGGCAAAGTCGGCGACCTTCGACCCGCTGGACAACTACGCCGCCGTCAACGCGCCGGTGAAGTATCCGCACCTGTGGAACACGCCCTGGTTCAACTGGGCCCAGTACGACGGCTCGATCGGCCAGCCGGCCATCCGCAACGTCGGCGAGGCGATCGGCGTGCTGGCCAAGGTCAACATGACCACCTACGACCAGCCGCACAAACTCTGGGACTCCTCGGTGGCCGTCGGTAACGTCGCCCGGATGGAGCAACAGATCGAGGGCCCCAACCCCCTGACGCGCGGCCCCGACGGCCGGGTGCGCGGCTTCCAGGGCCTGATGGCGCCCAAATGGCCGCAGGACGTGCTGGGCCGCATCGACATGGCCAGGGCCCAGGCCGGCCGCAACGTCTACGCCATGCGCTGCCAGGGCTGCCACCTGCCGCCGGTCGATGACCCGGGCCAGGCCCTCTACAGCCCGGCCCTGTGGACCACGCCCAACCAGTTCGGCGAGAGCTACCTGAAGCTGAAGATCATCCCGCTCAGCCTGGTCGGCACCGATCCCGGCCAGGCCGAGATCCTCTCCGGCCGCAAGATCAAGTCCCCGCTGGCGCTCGGCCTGCAGCCGGGCGTCACCAACCCGGCCACCGGCGTCACCTGCTTCACCACCCCGACCACGCCCGCCACCGAAATGACCTTCGGCCAGGCCCTGGCCTCGGCGGTGCAGTTCATTGTCGACAAGTTCCACCGCGACGAGGGCACGCCGATCAAGAGCGACGCGGCCGAAGGCGACAAGGGCAACCGCCCCAACTGCGTCCAGTCCCCGCCGGCCTACAAGGCCCGGCCCCTGAACGGCATCTGGGCAACGCCGCCCTACCTGCACAACGGCTCGGTGCCATCGCTGTCGGCCCTGCTGGGCCCGCCGGCCGACCGCCCGTCCAGCTTCTGCCTGGGCAACCGCGCCTATGACCCGATCCTCGTCGGCCTCGACGTCAGGACCTGCCCGCGCGGGGCCTTCAAGCTGGACACCAGCATCAAGGGCAGCTCCAACCAGGGCCACGAATTCCGCGACGCCCCGGCCGGGACGAAGGGCGTCGTCGGCCCGGCGCTCAGCGCGCAGGAGCGGGCGGCGGTGATCGAGTTCCTGAAGACGCAGTAGGACCGCCCACGGACAAGGGGGCCGGTTGCGCTTCCAGAGCCATTGCGACCGCCCGCCGGTTCCACCTACTCTGACGGCGGGAGGCGGCGATGACTGACACATCTGCGACCGTAGACGGCGTGCCCTTCGTGCGAACGCCTGAGGCCAGTTTCGAGGGGCTGGCTGACTTTCCCTATCCGCCGAACTATCTGCCCTTCGAAGGGCTCAGGCTGCACTACATCGATACCGGCCCGCGGGACGGACCCATCGCCCTGCTCATGCATGGCATGCCGACCTGGAGCTATCTGTACCGCCGGGTCATCGCCGACCTGACCGCAGCCGGTTGGCGCTGCATCGCCGCCGATCACATCGGCTTTGGCCGGTCGGACAAGGTGACTGACGAAAGCTGGTATTCGATCAGCCGCCATGTGGCGGCTCACCGCGCCCTGCTCGAAGCGCTGGACCTGCGGGATGTCACCCTGTTCTGCCAGGACTGGGGCGGCCCCATCGGCCTGGCCCAGGTCGCCGAGACCCCCGAGCGGTTCTGCCGGCTGGTGATCATGAATACCTGGCTGCACCACGCCGCCTATGAATACACCCCGGCCCTGCGGCAATGGAACGCCCAGTGGCAGGCCGGCGGTCTGTTCGAGGTGAACATACCGGATCCGCTATCGATCGGCTGGTTCATGATGCTGGCCACCGGCCGCATCACGCCCTCCGACCTGTTCGGCATCATCAACGACCGTCGCCACCCCGCACTGGATGCGGCGGCCGAAGCCGCGCGGCGGGGCTATGACGCCCCCTTCGAAGGCCTCGGCGCCCAGGCGCTCGCCGGCCCCCGGCGCTTCCCCTTGAGCCTGCCTTTCTACAATCCGCAGGGCGGGGCGGCGGACGACCAGGCCCGATGGCATGCCGCCCTCAGCGGCTGGCGCAAGCCGGTGCATTTCATCTGGGGCGGGGCCGATGACGTCTTCACCGAAGCCTGGGGCCGGGCCTGGGCCAGCGACTTCCCGCAAGCAACCTTCGATCTGCTGCCGAGCGCCAGGCACTTCCTGCAGGATACCCACGGCGCCGAGATCGTCGAGATCTTCCTCCGCAGGTTGGGTGAGACGCAGCCCTGATCCGGCTCGCGCTGCTGGCGATCAGCCTCGTGGTCGCCACCGGACTTGTCGCCGCGGCGCAGAAGCACGCCCACGACCTGAAACCTTCGCCGGGACAGGGTTCAGGATCGCCAGGAGATGGTTTACGGCGGACGGACTTTCCACGTGCTGACCGTCCTGAAGGTCCGGTCGGGTGAACCGGCTTTGAACGGCTTCCCGCGCGACCGGTCCCCAGCCCCTCTGACGCAGCGTCTCCTTCGCCGCCTTCGACCGCTTCGCCTGCCGCGCCTGGCTCCTCAGGCCCTGCCGCCCGCCCCACGGGCCGATCTCGCTTGATGCCCGTCCCCCGGGATGCGATATCCGCCTCCGGGTGCACGGTCATGTCGGCCGGTCAGGTTTCACGTTGGTCGGGCCGCCAGCGCGGAGATCCGCGCCATGCGCCAGTCCGCCCGTCGCCCCTCTGTCCTGCGTGAATTCCTCGAGAGCGGGGCCGCCGGCGGCCTTCTGCTCATGGCCGCCGCCATCCTGGCCCTCTGGGTGGCCAACTCGCCGCTGGCGGACACCTACTTCCAGCTTCTCCATGCGCCCCTGGCGGGCCTGGACGTCCTGCACTGGATCAACGACGGCCTGATGGCCCTGTTCTTCCTGTTCGTGGGGCTGGAGATCAAGCGCGAGTTCCTCGATGGCCAGCTGTCGACCTGGGCCAATCGTGCGCTCCCCGGGCTCGCCGCCGCCGGCGGTATCCTCGTTCCGGGCCTGCTCTACGCCGCTTTGAATCTTGGCCAGCCGGACACCCTGCGCGGCTGGGCCGTGCCGACGGCGACCGATATCGCCTTTGCGCTCGGCGTGCTGTCCCTGCTCGGATCCCGCGTCCCGACCAGTCTGAAGGTCTTTCTGGCGACCCTGGCCATCGTCGATGATCTGGCGGCCGTGCTGGTGATCGCGGTGTTCTACACGGCAGAGCTCAACCTGGCGGCCCTGTCGGGGGCCGCCGTCGCCACGGCCCTGCTGATCGGCCTCAACCGCTTGAAGGTGACCCGTCTGGCCCCCTACCTGGCGCTGGGCGCGGTCCTGTGGTGGCTGGTCCTGCTGTCGGGCGTGCATGCCACCGTCGCCGGGGTCATCCTGGCCCTGACCATCCCGCTGCGACGGACCAAGGGCGCGCCCGATGACATGACCTCGCCCCTGCACCGGCTGGAGCACGGCCTCAGCCCCTGGGTCGCCTTCCTGATCGTGCCGGTGTTCGGCTTCGCCAACGCCGGCGTCTCGTTCGCCGCCATGACCCCCGGCATGCTGCTGGCGCCCGTCACCCTAGGGGTCGCGCTGGGCCTCTTCGCCGGCAAGCAGATCGGGGTGTTCGGCGCCGCCTTCCTGGCGATCAGGTTCCGGCTCGCCAACCTGCCGGTCGCCGCCTCCTGGGCCCAGCTCTACGGCGTCGCCCTGCTCTGCGGCATCGGCTTCACCATGAGCCTGTTCATCGGCCTGCTGGCCTTTCCCGACCCGATCCTGCAGCAGGAGGTCAAGGTCGGGGTGCTGATGGGATCGCTCGCCTCGGCCCTCTGCGGCGCCGCTGTCCTCCTCATCGCCAAACGCGAGCCGTCCAGGTTCCCGCCACGCAACGAGGACGAAGAGCCGCCCCCGCCCCCCGCCGAGGGCGACGCGGCAGTACCGGTGCAGGCCGCGTGACGCAAGCCGCCCAGGGGCTCGCCGCCCTGGCGGGGGTCTGGCTGATCGGCCTCGGGGTCTGGATGTTCGCCGCCCCCCGGGGGGCCCTGGCCACCCTCGCGGCGATGGGCAGCACCGCCCGGATCCATTTCGGCGAGATGGCGATCCGGGGCGCGGTCGGCCTGCTGTTCATCCTGGCCGCGCCCGCCGCGCGCTTTTCGATGGCGATCACCCTGATCGGCGGGTTCCTGCTGGCTTCGGCCATTGTGCTGTGCCTGCTGCCGCGGCGCTGGCATGCCGGCTATTCGCGCGGGTGGGCCCGGCGGTTTTCGCCGCTGTTCGTTCGCGGTGTCGCGCCGTTTTCTATCCTGGGCGGCGGCGTCCTGATCTGGAGCCTCTTCCAGAGCCCGTTCCCGTAAGCGGGCCGGTTATCGGATCAGGCGCGTAGCTCCGAAGACGCCGGCGAGAGCCGATCTGATGTCATCAAACCGGGTCTCGCTCAGGCTGATCGTGGCGGGCGGCCACCAGCCCTAATGCAGCGTCTCCTCCGACGCCTTTCGCCCGCTTCACCGACCGCGTCCGGCTCCACATGTTCAACGCCTCGACCCCGGCCGAGAAGGCCATGGCAGCGTAGATGTAGCCCTTGGGCAGATGCACGCCGAAGCCGTCGGCGATCAGCACCATGCCGATCATCGAGAGGAAGGCCAGCGCCAGCATCACCACCGTCGGGGTCTTGTTGATGAAGTTGCCCAGCGGATCGGCGGCCAGCAGCATGACGGTGATCGACACCAGCACGGCGACGACCATGATCGGCGGGTGCTGGATCATGCCGACCGCGGTCAGGCGACGTCTTCATCTGGGGGTAGGCCAAGCTCTGATCGTTCAATTCACCCTTGGCCTGGAGACAGCATTTCCTGAGCGACCAAACAATAAAATTGACGAAATGCCAAAAATGACATTACCTCAAATCATGAATCTTCGAGCCAGTAGTTTGCGCGGCTCCAAACGCGCCAGAACCCGGGACCAGCTGTTGGTGGCTGCGCAGGCGCTTTTGATGACGCACACTGCGGCGGCGCTCGGCATTCGCCAGATCACGGATCAAGCCGGCGTCGTTCACGCGACATTCTACAACTATTATCAGGATGTAGCCGCCCTGGTTGCCGATCTTGGCGAACTTCTGGGCGCGAGCCATGCGGCGACAATGGCGGGATTCAACCTTGATCTGGCTGATCCGGCCCGGCGCTTTGCCTGCATCACGCGTCAGACGCTGCGGATGGTGGCTACCGAACCGGGCTTCGGCCGCCTGATCTTTGATGTCGGCCTGCCTGCCGACAGTCTTGTCTCCGAACTTCGACTGAGGCTGAAACTTGATCTCGCCGAAGGCTTGCAGATTGGCCGTTTCGACCGGTCGGACCTCGACCTGACAGTGAGCATCGTGTCGGGCGCGATCAGCGGCCTCGCGCTCGATCTGCATCGTGGCGTCCTGCCGTTCGCCACCATCGAACCGGCAACGACCCGTCTGCTGCAATGGCTCGGGCTTGATCCGACCGCTGCGGCGGCGCTGGGTCATGAAGCGGTAGAGTTTCCGCCGCCCCCGGCGCTACCTCTGCGCTGGCTGGCGCTGCCGTCCCTTCGGGCTCCTGCGGGTGAACAGCTGTGAGGCGAGGCGCCGGTGCGGGCCGGATCATCGAAAAGAGCGAGGCCGGCTTTGATGCGGCGCTGCTCGGCACCAGCTTCAATGCGCAGGATCCGGGCCGTCGACCGGCGGTGATCGTTCAGGCCAATGTCGACGCCGATGTTGTGGCTGCCGTTCGGCGGGCGCGTGACCTGGGCCTGACCATCGGCATCTGTTCCGGCGGGCACAGCTGGGCGCAGAACCATATTCGCGACGGGGGCATGCTGATTGACCTTTCGCGCCTTAACGGCATTTCGATCGATGCGGCGGCAGGCACGGCGATAATCGGCCCCGGGTGTCTGGCCGGCGATCTCAATGCGGCCCTTGCGAAACACAAACTCTTCTTCCCGGTAGCCCATGCCTACACGGTCGGCATGGGAGGGTTTCTGCTGCAGGGCGGCTTTGGCTGGAACAGTCGCGCATCGGGGCTCGCCTGCCAGAGCGTCATCGGCATCGATGTCGTGCTGGCCAATGGCGCTTTGGTCCATGCCAGTGAAACCGAAAACCCGGAACTGCTCTGGGCGGCGCGTGGCGCCGGCCCCGGCTTTTTCGGCGTCGTCGTGCGCTTTCACCTGAAGCTCACGGCGCGCCCAAAATTCATCGGCATGAAGGTTCAGGTCTTCCGCATCCGCCACCTCGAAGCTGTCATGGCCTGGGCCGATCGCGTCGGTCCTTCCGTGGCGCCCTTTGTCGAGTTCCAGCTCGTCTTCGATCGCAGGGCCATGGGAATTTCGGCGCACGGTATCCAGGTCCTCACGCCCGTGCTGGCCGGCAGCTGGAGCGAGGCGCGCGCGGCGGTCGACTTCATCGACAAGAGCCCGATCCGCAACCTGGCCAGCTTTACCCTGCCGTTGTTGCCGGCCTCTCTGGACATGATGATGAAGGGCGGCGAGCGCACCCTGTTCCTGCCCAACACCCGCTGGACGGCGGACAGCATGTGGATGAATACGCCGATCGATCCTCTGCTACCGGCCTTGCGGCGTATGGCCGATACCCAGCCGGCGGCCCCCAGCCATGCGCTATGGCTCAACTGGAACGGACCGGCGACGCGCCCGGACATGGCCTTTTCGCTCGAGGCGCGGACCTATCTCGCCCTCTATGGCGGGCTACGCGGCGGCACGGCGAGTCCGGCGGATGAAAGCTGGGCCACCGACCATATGCGCGCCATGCAGGCGCACAGCGTCGGCATCCAGTTGGCCGATGAAAATCTCGGGCGCCGACCGGCGCCGTTCATGGCGCCCGCCAATCTTACCAGGCTCGACACACTGCGTGCGCTTTACGACCCTGACGGGCTGTTCAATCCCTACATGGGGCGCGTTGCATGAAGAGCAGCAAACCGATCGCCGGTCGTTACCTTGGCTATCGCGCCGCCGACACCGCCCAACCCTTTGCACGCTTCTTCAATCCGCACATGTCCCCACTGGCGGCGCATGTCTGTGCGGCGCTCGATCGCGGCGGCGTGCCGGCACCGCTGCTGCCGGGGCTTGAGGATGCGCCGGCAAATCTGTTTGGGGACGCGGCGGTGCTGGAGGATGGCTTTGTCCTCACGCCGGACGGCGGGATGCGGGTCAGCGTGCGCACCGCCATGCCGGGTGTTACCCCGGCCATGGTCGACTGGTGGTTCGGCTGGCATGGCGATACGCCAGCCAAGTACAAGCTCTGGCATCCACGGGCCCATGTCCACGTCGGGTGGCGCGAGACGCCGCCGGTCGGCGCAAACGGACGCGCGCTCTATATCGGCCAGACCTCGATCGTCGACGAGTATATCGGCAGCGATCTGATACGTGGCTCGATCCGCTTCGTGCCGCCAGCGGCGCTTGGCTTCACCGACAAAAGTCTGGATGACGACCGGCAGGCTACGATTGTCTGCGCTCGGATCGGCCTGGGCGACGCACCCGTCGATGTCGGTTATCTGGCGCACCATGTCCGCGCGGTTCCAGGCGGAAGCGAGATGCGGTCGCGCTTCTGGATGGGCGGCCAGCACGTCAGCGGGCGCAACCCGATCGGCATTTTGGCCGCCGTCGTTGCCAAGCGCCTGCTACGCCTGACGGAAAGCGACGCCCGTGCCCTGCTGGTGCATTGCGCTGAAGAAATGCCGCATCTGGCGGGATTCCTGCCCGCTTTGCATGCCGAATTCGGCTCCGGCAACACGCTTCCAAACAGCTAGGCCGGGAGATGGGAATCCTGGTCGTAGCGGTTGCGGCTCTGCTGGCGACAAGGGGCCTATGCTGCCCGGATGACAAATCCAGACCCATCGCCGGACGCCGGGCGCTGAACCGAACGCCATCCGACAGCCGGCGCTGATCGGGGACCGATAGCGCCCTCGCGGGCGCAACCGGTCCCCCCAGTCGCTAGTGCAGCGTCTCCTCCGACGCCTTCGCCCGCTTCGCCGACCTTGCCCGGCTCCACATGTTCAGGGCCTCGACCCCGGCCGAGAAGGCCATGGCCGCGTAGATGTAGCCCTTGGGCACATGCACGCCGAAGCCGTCGGCGATCAGCACCATGCCGATCATCAACAGGAAGCCCAGCGCCAGCATCACCACCGTCGGGTTCTTGTTGATGAAGTTGCCCAGCGGATCGGCGGCCAGCAGCATGACGGTGATCGACACCAGCACGGCGACGACCATGATCGGCAGGTGCTCGGTCATGCCGACGGCGGTCAGGATGCTGTCGATGGAGAAGACCAGGTCGAGCAGGATGATCTGGAAGATGGCAGAGCCGACGTTGGTGATGACCACGTCGGTCTTGTCCAGAACGCCGCCGTTGTCCGGGGCGGGGTCGACCGTGTGGTGGATTTCCTTGGTCGCCTTCCAGACCAGGAAGAGGCCGCCGCCGATCAGGATCAGGTCCTTCCAGCTGAACTCGTTGCCGAAGACGGTGAAGACCGGCTGCACCAGGCCGACGATCCAGGCGATCGTCGACAGCAGGATCAACCGCATGATCAGGGCCAGGCTGATACCCAGCCGCCGCACCTTCTGGCGGTTCTCCTCGGGCAGTTTGTTCGAGAGAATCGAGATGAAGATGAGGTTGTCGATGCCGAGCACCACCTCCATCACGATCAGGGTCACCAGGGCCGCCCAGGCCGCCGGATCCGTCAGAAGTTGTGCAATGCCGTCCACGTTCGGTCTCAAGCCTCCCTAAACCTTCGCCGGGCATACTTAGGATAGACCGCGACAATTGAAAGCGCCTCGACGCAATGAATGATGCCGCCCACATCAAGCCGCTGACGGGTCTGCGGTTTTTCGCCGCCATGTGGGTCGTGCTCTATCACTATTGGCCCAACCTCCAGGTCGGCCTCAGCCCGGCCCTGGTCGAGCCCGCCCTGATCGGGAAAGGCTACCTCGGGGTCGAGCTCTTCTTCACCCTGTCGGGCTTCATCCTTTGCCATGTCTATCTGGAGAGCTTCGGCGAGGGGCGGTTCAGGTACGGCGCCTTCCTGTGGAACCGGCTGGCGCGGGTCTATCCGCTGCACCTGGCCACCCTGCTCGGCGTCATGGCGCTGGGCCTCGCGGCCGGCGCCGCCGGCTTCGCCATCGACGCCAATATCCTCAGCTGGGAATCGCTGCCCGCCAACCTGCTGCTGGTCCAGGCCTGGGGCCTCGCGCCGCAGGCGGCCTTCAACCATCCCAGCTGGTCGATCTCGGCCGAGTGGTTCGCCTACCTGACCTTCCCGGTCTTCGCCTGGGCCGCCTGGCGGCTGCGCCACCGCGCTTGGCTGGGCGCCGCCCTGGCCCTCGGCTTCATGGCCATCCTCTACCCCGCCTATACCGCCCTGACCGGCGAGCAGCTGACCGAGGCCACGATCCAATGGGGCGCCCTGCGAATCGTTCCCTGCTTCGCGCTCGGCTGCGCCATGCATGGCCTGTGGCGGTCCGGGGCGGTGAAGTCCCTGCGCGCGGGGGCCATGGGCGCCGCTTTTATGGGCGCCGGGGCCTTGATGGCGGCGGTGTCCGGGGCGCCTGACCTGCTGGCCGTGGCCGGTTTCGGGGGGCTTATCCTGTGCCTGGCGGGGATGGCGGAGCATGGCTCGCGCTTCGCCAGCGGACAAACGTCGGTTTACCTCGGCGAGATCAGCTATTCGGTCTATATGATCTGCGTGCCCTGGAAGCTTCTGTTTGTGAATGCAGCAACAAAGCTCTTGAATACAGCAGACGATCGACTGCCCTGGTATGTCTGGATGCTGTTCATCGTCTCGGTGGTTCCATTGGCCGCCGCCAGCTATCACCTGATCGAAAAGCCGGCCCGCGCCCGCATGAAGCTTCTGATGGATTCATGGGCGAAAAGACGATCTGTCGCGCCGGCGACGTGAAAAGACTCTTTTCATTCCCCTGTGAGATGACTAAGCGTTACCAATCGTTTCCACGGGGGAGCATCCCAGCATGCGTTCACGGGCCAGGACCGTTCTCGGATCTTTGACAGCTGCTCTGATGATCAGCCTGATCCCTGCGGTCTCGTCCGCTGAAACCTACTGGCAATGCGTGCCGTTCGCCCGCCTGCTGTCGGGCATCCAGATCTTCGGCGACGCCCACACCTGGTGGGGCCAGGCCGTCCAGCGCTACCAGACCGGCGACACCCCGCAGATGGGCGCCGTGCTCAGCTTCAAGGCCACCGGCCGCATGCGCCTCGGCCACGTGGCCGTCGTCTCCCGCGTGCTGACCGACCGCGTCATCCAGATCACCCACGCCAACTGGTCAGCCATCGGCGGGGCCCGCGGCAAGGTCGAGAAGGACGTCACCGTCGTCGACGTCTCGCCGGCCGGCAACTGGACCCAGGTCAAGGTCTGGTACGACCCGATCCGCGACCTCGGCACCTCGGTCTATCCGACCCACGGCTTCATCTACCCCGACGGCCAGGCCCAGAAGATGGCCCAGGCTTCCGGCCGCTTCGCCCTCGCCCAGGACACCGCCACCCTGGTGGCCAACAGCGCCGCCGGCCATGTGGTCGGTTCGGTGCAGCCGGGCGCCTCGCCGCTGGCCCTGCTCAACAAGGCCGCCGAGACCTCAGACAACATCGCCGACCTGATCCAGAAGGCGACCGGCGCGGGCGACAAGAAGTAGCCATACCCGGAATTCAAAAACGCCAGGGGCCGGTGGAAACGCCGGCCCTTTTGCGTTGCGCAACCCTGCCCCCCCTTTGCCATATGCCGGGCCCCCTTTGCCGCACGCCGGCGCCCCCGTCGCACCCCCTTCGCCCCACCGAGGGCCCACCGGTCCCCCGCCGGTCTTCCGCCCTCCGCCTACCCCCGCCCCCTTGACGGGAAACAACAATCCGGCGGCCTGGTCCCTTGTCCCCACCGCAGGCCTGCTACAATGGTGGGCCGCTTCGACAAGCCCTCCGTTGACGCCGCCGCCGGCCCGCGCCATCCCTTGGCCACGCCCCTTCAGGACCCGCCGATGATCCGCCTGCTTCAGCGCAACGCCCAGACGGTTGTCGAGATCACACCCGGCGAGGGCTGGGTCCTGCCGGCCGACACCGTCTGGATCGACCTGGTCGAGCCGAGCCGCGACGAAGAGGTCCTCATCGAGCAGCAGCTCCATCTGGAACTGCCAACCCGCGAGGACATGAGCGAGATCGAGGCCTCCTCCCGCCTCTACCGAGAGGGCCACGCCACCTACCTGACCGTCGAGGTGATCACCGGGGCGGCGGCCGAGGCGCCGAAGCTGACTCCGGTCACCTTCGTGCTGGTCAAGGACCAGCTGATCACCATCCGCTACGCCCAGCCCCGCGCCTTCAAGCTGTTCGAGGCCACCCTGGCCGAACGCGGCGGGGCGCTGTGCGATGCCGGGGAGTCGGTGTTCCTGGGCCTGCTGGACGCCATCGTCGACCGGGTCGCCGACATCCTCGAGGCCGCCTCCGAGCAGGTGGAGAACCTCTCCGGCTACATCTTCGAACGGCCCCGCAGGACAGCCCGGTTCGAGGTCATCCTCGGCAAGCTCGGCCGCTGGCGTGGCATCACCGCCAAGGCCCGGGGCAGCCTGACCAGCCTCTCGCGCCTGCTGGTCTACGCATCCGTCTCGCCCTCCATCGCCGAGGGCGAGGAGGACGCGGTCCGCATCAAGTCGCTGCAGCGCGATGTGGCCAGCCTGACCGACCATGCCGGTCATCTGTCCGGCGACATCACCTTCCTGCTCGACGCCACCCTCGGCATGATCAACATCGAGCAGAACGGCATCATCAAATTCTTCTCGATCGCCGCCGTCATCTTCCTGCCGCCTACCCTGGTCGCCAGCTATTTCGGCATGAATTTCAAACACATGGCCGAGTTCGACCTGCCCTGGGGCGAACCCCTGGCGCTGGGGCTGATGGTCGTGGCCGTGGTGCTTCCGATGCTCTGGTTCAAGCGCCGGGGCTGGTTCTAGCGGCTGACCGAAAACGAGGATTGCAGGCGAAATCGCACCCTTCCTTAAGGGCGCGGGCCGAAAATCACCGCTCGATGTCCGCCGCCCCCAGCCTGCTCCGCACCTTCGAACCGGCCAGCCTCAAGCAGACGCTGGAGGCCCACGCACGCTTCATCAGCGGCCGGCCGGGCGGCAAGCGCGCCAACCTGGCGCACGCCGACCTCAGCAACGTCATGCTGGAGGGCGTCAACCTCTCCGAGGCCGAGCTGACCGGGGCGCGGCTGAACGGGGCCAGCCTGAAGGGCGGCGACCTGTCGCGGGCCGTCCTCTTCGGGGCCGACCTGCGCGACGCCGACCTGCGCAACGTCGACTTTTCCAGGGCCGACCTGCGCGGCGTCTGCCTGCGCGGCGCCAACCTCAGTTACGCCAACCTGATGGGAGCCGACCTTCGCGAAGGCCGCATCGCCGTCCAGGACAGCACCCAGGGCTTCCGCATCCTGACCCATGACGCCCGGCCGGGCGAACTGGCCTACGCGGTCATGGCCGGGACCAATCTCGAGGGGGCCCAAATTTCGGACGAGTCCCGCTCGGCCGACCTCACCGACGCCCTCCTGGCCGGGGCCCAGCTGGGCGGGGCGCGGCTGGCCAGGGCCCTGCTCGACGGGGCCGACCTGTCGGGCGCCGAGATGTTCAACGCCGACCTCGAGGGGGCCTCGCTGAAACGGGCGGTGCTGGTCGGGGTCGACACCTCGATGGTCAACCTGGCGCATGCCGACCTTACAGACGTGCTGCGCGCGCCGCCGCCGGTCTGCTACATCGACGATGCGCCGCTCGGGGATGTCATCGGCGACCACGAACGCTTCTGCGCCACCCACGGCGCCGGCGGCGCCGCGGCCAAGGTCCCCCGCGTCGACTTCCGTTCCCTGCGCCAGATGCGCCGCCGGGTGCTGACCGGCATCCAGGCGCCGGGCTCGGTCTTCTTCGGCATGGATATGGAGGGCGTCGAATTGCAAGGCGCCGATCTCTCCGGCGCCGATCTGCGCGGGGCCAACCTTCGCGGCGCCGACCTGCGCGGCGTCAAGCTGCTCGACGCCCGCCTCGACCGCACCGACCTGCGTGGCGCCGACCTCGGCCCTCTGCTGATCGGCGAAGGCCGCTATCTCCGCTCGAACCTGACCCGCGCCGTCCTGCGCCAGGCCGACCTGCGCGACGCCCGCGCCCATCGGGTCCGCCTGCTGGAGGCGGACCTGACCGGCGCCAAGCTCGACGGCGCCGACCTGACCTGGGCGGAGCGCGAGTTCTAGGCTACATCCCCCGACGCAGCGGGATCAGGTCGGGGAAGTCGCTGTCGCGCTTCTCGGCCTTGGCCTTGAAGGCCTCGGCCATGTGGGCCCCGCTGAACATGCCCGTCTGCCACACCGCGATATAGTCGAGGGCATCCTTGATGCTGTGGTCGCGGGCGTAGTTGATCATCACCTTGCTGCCGGCCACGGCCAGCGGCGACTTCGAGGCGATCTCCCGGGCCGTGGCCAGGGCGTGCTCGACGCACTGCTCGTGGGTCTCGAACACCTCGTTGACCAGTCCGATCGCCTGCGCCTTGGCGGCCGGCAGGCGGCGGCCGGTATAGGCCAGCTCGCGCACCCAGCCCTCGGGGATCAGCTTGCACAGCCGCGGGAAGGTGCCGACGTCGGCGGTCATACCGATGTTGATCTCCTGGATGACGAAGAAGGCGTCGGCCGTGCAGTAGCGGATGTCCGCCGAGCTGGTCAGGTCGACCGCCCCGCCGACACAGCCGCCCTGGATCGCCGCGATCACCGGCATGCGGGCTTCATCCAGGCAGCTGATGACGTCCTGCAGGTGATGCACGTGATAGCGGAAGCTCTCGCCGGCGTTCTCCTTGTCGGTCGGCTTCATGCCCGTGGTGCTGCCCCCGCCGCCGAACACGGCCAGGTCCATGCCGGCGCAGAAGTGCTTGCCGGTCGAGCTGAGCACGATGGCGCGGGCCCGGGCGTTGTCGCTGATGTCCTTCACGATCACCGGCAGCTCGTTCCAGAACGCCCGGACCATGGTGTTGTATTCGTCCGGCCGCTTGAGCTGGATATGGGCGACGCCGCCCTCGATGGAGACGGCGAAACAGGTCCAGTCGGTGGTGGTCACGTCGACAGGGGTATGGGCGTTCATGGTTGGTCCTCCCGGTTTGGCGACAGCATGGCGCCCTGACGCGGGGAAAACCAAGCCTCTTGCGTGACCTTGGGGCGGTCAGCCATGAGGGTAGGGATGAGCATCGATCCCGCACCGCCCCCGGAAGTGTCCGGCGACCCGGCCTTCCGCCGCAAGCGCATTCCTATCCACAGCCCGGCCGGCGACGGAATCATGACGGGCATCGAGATGGGGCCCGAGGGCCAGCCGATCGACCTGGTCTTCTGCCACGCCAACGGCTTCAACGCCCTGACCTACCGCACCCTGCTCGGCCCGGTGGCCGAGGCCGGCCACCGCATCCTGGCCATCGACATGCGCGGCCATGGCCTCTGCGAGCTTGAAGCCGATCCCGGCGACGGCCACGGCTCCTGGGCCAACTTCGGCAGCGACCTGATCGGCCTGCTGGAGGCCCTCGAAGCGCCGCCGAAGGTCGTGGCCGGCCATTCTATGGGCGGCACCTCGGGGCTGGTGGCGGCCGGCCTGCGGCCGGACCTGCTGGGCAGCCTGGTGCTGCTGGACCCCGTGGTCATGCGGGAGGACGTCGCCAGGACGCTGGGCGCCACCACCGGCTCCTCGCCCCTGGCCATCGGCGCCCTCCGCCGCCGCAACTGCTTCGACAGCCGCGAGGCCGCCTATGACGCCTATCTCGGCCGCGGCGCCTTCAAGTCCTGGCCGGCCGAAATGCTGGCCGACTACCTGACCGATGGCCTGATCCCGGCCGAGGACGGCGGCTTTCGCCTGTCCTGCGCCCCGGCCTGGGAAGCCGCCAACTTCTCGGCCCGCGAACACCATCCCTGGCCCGGCTTCTTCAACTCGACCTGCCCGATCCGCATCCTGAAAGCCGAAATCGGATCGACCTGCTCGGTCGACGATCGCCTCGACGAGCTGGGGGCGACGGGCCGCATCACCGTCGAGACCATCCCGGGCACGAGCCACTTCCTGCCCATGGAGGTTCCGGATCGGGTGCGAGCCGTCTTGCTGGAAGCCCTGAGGGCCTAGAGGGCCAGGCCGGCCTTCGCGGTCCGCATCATCGCCTCCCGCGCGGCGTTCTCGATCGGCACCACCTTGCGGGCGTCGAGGTCGAAGGTGATCGCCACCGCCTCGCTGGTCCCCCAGATCTTGCCGGTCTCGGGATCCAGCATCCAGTGGACCAGGCGCATGGTGCGGGCGTCGGCGCCGACCAGGCCCGAGCGCAGTTCGAAGCGCTCTCCCGCCCGCGGCCAGCCAAGCTGCACCAGACGATACTCCAGCACCGCCCCGCCGGTGCGGGCCGGCTTGCTGGGTGCATTGTCGGCGACGATGGCGCGCAAGGGACCGACCAGGGCGCCGATACCGTCCGACACCCGGCCGATGAACAGTTCGGGCCGCATGCGCCCAAAGACGTCGCACTCCTGCGGGGAGATGGCGCCCAGGCCGATGCGCATCAGGCCAAGCTCATCGGCCCGCGCCAGGCTGCCGGTGCTCTCCACCGGGTCCAGCGCCACACTGCGGGACTGCGCCTTTTCCGGCACGGCCATGGTCAGGGCGGCGGCCTTGCTGCGCGTGCGGTCCGACCAGGGAAAGGCGACCTCTTCGTAGGCGGTTGCGTGGGTGACGACGGTCTGGAAGCTGGCGGCGATCTCGCCGGTGTTCGAATGGATCAGCAGCTGGACGAGCCTGGCCTCGCTGTCGCCCATCTCGACCACCCCGCCGATCATATGCAGGGCGGCGCCGGCATGGGCCTCCTTCAGGAAGCGGATGTGCTGCTCGCGGACCAGCAGGGTCGAGGTGGCGTCGGACCGAAAGGCGTCGGGCATGCCGATCAGCGCGGCCAACGTGGCCAGACCTTCGACGGCCTTGACGACATAGAAGCGCACATTCATGTGCCCCATCTCGTCGCATTCCCAGGTGTTGACGCCCCCGCGCCAGAGCTCAGCCCCGTCGAACGTCATCAGGTCCCCCAACTCAAGCCGCACAATCGGCGCAGAGGCCGTGAGCCTCGATGGTCACTGACTGGACGGTGAAGCCCGGCCCGCGGGCGGCGGTCTCGATGCTGTCCAGCACGGCCGGGTCGATCTCGCGGGTCGCCCCGCAGCAGTCGCAGATCAGGAAGGCGGCGGCGTGGTTGTCCGCCCCCTCGCTGGCCGAGTGGCGGCAGGCGACGTAGGCGTTGAGGCTCTCGATCCGGTGGGCGAAGCCCTGCTTGGACAGGAACTCCAGCGCCCTGTAGACGGTCGGCGGCTTGGCCGGCGCCCCCTCGGCGAAGCTGGCGATCAGGTCATAGGCCTTCACCGGCTGGCCGGCCTCGAGCAGCAGCTCCAGGACCCGCCGCCGCGGGGCGGTGAGCTTCTGCCCGGCATCGGCGCAACGCGCGTCGGCGGCGCTCAACTCGGCGCTCAGGGCGCCGCCGCTGAGACCGTTGCTATGGTGGTCGTGGCCGCAGGACATGGGCCAGAGGTAACTACCGCGAGGGTCTGCGGCAAGCGGTCAACCGCCGACCTTGCCCTGGTAGCCGCCTTCCTTGGTCCGCAGCGCCGGCGGCGGGGATCCCACCGGCGGACCGGAGCGGGCCGTCGTCTCTTAATCCGACCAGGTCAGCTGCACTTCCGAGCCGCTGCCGGCCGGGCTGGCGATGACCTGCACGGCGCCCTTGCCGTCGCCGCTGTCGCCGGCGGTCAGCATGCGCACATCGGCGCCCATCTCGGCGTTCATGGTCACCGGCTTGCCGGCGGCCTTCACCTTGCCCTCGTAGAAATCGATGATCGCCGCGGTGCTGGCGTTCGCCCGGTAGGTGACGGTGCCGCCCTTGCCGACGCCGCTCTCGCCGACCACGCTGTTGACCACCACGGCGCCGGGATAGAGGGGCGCATAGGCGGGGGTGGCGACCTTCGAAGCGGCCGCGCCGACCGAAACTGTGGCGCCATCGGTGGTGATGGTCTGGTCGGGACCCAGAGGTCCGGTCGGCGCGGCGGGAGCCTCGGCCTTGGCGGGCGGTTCCACCGGGGTCGGCGTCTCGGACTCTTCGGCCTTGCCGCAGGCGGCCAGCAGAAGCACCGCCGTAGCGGCGACAAACGAGAAGCGGATCATGGACATGGAAGCTCCGACGGCAACGGGCCGACTTAAACGTCCCCGAAGGCCATAAGCAACCGCCGCTCCGGGGGTTCCCGAAGCGGCGGCGGTTGGTGTGGCTATTGGAACAGCTTGTTCCAGCGGCGCTTGGTGCGGTTCTTCCAGGCGCCCCGGTGATAGGCGTCCGAACCGATCAGCGGCACCACGGTGGTGGCCTCGGCGAAGACCATCTGTTCAAAGGTGGTGTCGACCTTGCCCCAGCTGGCGGCCTCTTTCAGGGTCGAGGACGAGCAGGCGCCGTCACGCACGTCGGCGACGGTGATCTGCACGGCGTACTTGTGCATGTCCGCCTCGACGCCAAGGATCTCGGCGCAGACCACGGTGTCCTGGGCGAAGTTCTTGGGAACCCCGCCGCCGACCATGAACAGGCCGGTGGTGCCGGCGGCGATCTTGATGTCGGTCAGTTCGCGGAAGTCGGCGATGGCGTCCAGCATCAGGTAGGGCTGCTTGGCGGCCATGCGTTCCTTCTGGTGCTTCACCAGCCCGAAGCCCGCCGACGAATCGACAAAGGCCGGGCAGAAGATCGGCACGCCTTCTTCATAGGCGGTCTGGATCAGGCTGCCGGGCTTCTTGGCGTTGCCTTCCGACAGCCACTTGCCGATTTCCCAGATGAACTCACGGCTGGAATAGCCGCGCGGCTCGAGGCGGTTGGCGATCTCCAGGATGGTGTGGTCGCAGGCCTGGAGCTCTTCCTCGTCGATGTAGGTGTCGTAGATGCGGTCGATGTAGTTCTCGCGCAGCACGTTGTCGTCGACCGGGCCGGCGGCCTGGTAGTGCTTGAAGCCGAGGGCCTCGAAGAAATCCATGTCGATGATCGAGGCGCCGGTGGCGACGATGGCGTCGACCATGCCGAACTTCACCATGTCACGGTAGACATGCATGCAGCCGCCGGCCGAGGTCGAGCCGGCCAGGATCAGCCAGGGCGAGCAGTCGGGATCCTCGATGGCCATCGAGAAGATGTCGGCGGCGCGGGCCGTGTCGCGGCTCGAGAAGCTCATCTTGCGCATCGAATCGATGATCGGACGGGCGTCGAAGCTGGTCATGTCGACGTGCTCGACGGTGTTGCCGAGCAGCTGTGCCTTGGTGTTCGGAACAGGAGCGTTCATCGCTTCAGGTTTCCCTTTGGGTTTGAGCGCCCGTCCAACAAAAGCGTCCGCAGGCCCGGACGGAGCGACGGGCCTGCGGTGGTACTGGTGACTCTAACGGCCTACTTGCGCCGACGTTTCCTGCCCTTGGGACGTGACAGCCGCACGACGTTGCTCTGCGGCTTGGGAGCCGGGATCGAACGACGGGCCAGACCGAACATCGAGGCCATGGGGGCGTCGGTCACTTCCACCATCTCGGTCTCGCCAAACCCGTTGAAGCGGGTGGTCATGGCGACACCGTAGGCGCCCAGCATGCCGATCTCGATGAAGTCGCCTTCCTGGATATCGGTGGGCAGGTAGAAGGGACCCGGCATGTGGTCCATGGAATCGCAGGTCGGACCGTAGAAGCGGAACGGCTTCAGGTCGCCCTCGACTTCACGGGCCTCGGCGCCTTCGCCCCGGTAGAGCTTGACCGGGAAGGGCCATTTGACGTGCGCCGCATCGAACAGCGAGCCGTAGCTGCCGTCGTTGAGGTACAGCGCGTCGCCCTTGCGCAGCTCGACCCGGGTCAGCAGCGAGGTGGACTCGGCGACGAGGGCCCGGCCGGGTTCGCACCACAGCTCGGTCGTCTCGGACACCGGCATCTCGTTGAAGCCGCGTTCGATGGCGCTGAAATAGTCGTCCATGTCCGGCGGGATCATGCCCGGATAGATGCTCGGGAAGCCGCCGCCGACATCGACCACATCGGCGAACACGCCGGCGCGGATCAACGACCGGCTGACCTGCGCCATGGCCGCCTGATAGGCGGTCGGGCGCATGCACTGGCTGCCGACATGGAAGCTGACGCCCATCAGCGCGCTCGTCGCCTGACGTGCGGCCAGCAGCAGGCTGGGGGCTTCGAACGGGGTGACCCCGAACTTGCCCGACAGGCTGAAGTTGGCGCCCTCCGCATCGACCGCCATGCGGACGATGAGGTTCAGGTCGCGCGCACCACCGGTGGCGTCGAGGATCTTGGCCAGCTCTTCGTGCGTATCGAGCGCGAAGGTGCGCACGCCGTAGTCGAAATAGGCCTGGCTGATCGACCGACGGCTCTTCACGGGATGCATGAAGGCCATCTGCGCGCCGGGCGCATGTTCGGACACGAGCGCAATTTCCGGCACCGACGCTACGTCGAACCGGGTCACGCCGTTGGCGTAAAGCGTTTCAATCACCCACGGCGAAGGGTTTGCCTTCACAGCGTAGAGGACGTCACCTTTGAACTTCGTCTGGAACCAGCGCGCTGCTGCGGCTACGGCATCGCGTCGCACGAGTGCGACAGGATGTTCCGGAGACCGCTCGCGGACCAGGTCCAGGGGAGTATGGTACGTGTGCAATTCACGTAGCCCCCTGTTAGCAGTTAAACCCAGGCCGGCGTTAGCAGCGATGAGGACAACGGGGTCCGCCGGAGCCGGGCGATATGAGGCAATCGGCCCCCCCTGTAAAGTGGTTTTTATACCCCCCGCCCACACAGCCGCGCCCTTGCCGGGCAAAGCGTGGCGCCAAAGTCCGCAAGGTCGCCCCACAGAGTCCGCAAGGTTGCGGAAACCCTGCCAGATAGCGTAACGGATCGGGGGCAATTTTCCCCGCGTGCCGCGCCCTCAGAAGAGACACATGACGCAAGACGCTGTTCTCCAGGTCCGGGGAGTCTCCAAGACCTTCGGCAAGCGCCGCGCCCTCGACGGCGTTTCGCTGGATGTGAACAAGGGCGAGATGGTCGCCCTGATCGGGCCGTCCGGCTCGGGCAAGTCCACCCTGCTGCGCTCGATCGACGGTCTGCAGACCATCGACAAGGGTGATGGCGTCATCACCGCCTTCGGCACGACCACCCAGGCCAAGGGCAAGGTCGGCGAAAAGGTGCGCGACGCCCGTATCCGCATCGGCTTCATCGCCCAGCAGTTCAACCTGGTCGGCCGCCTCAGCCTGTTCACGAACGTGGCGCTCGGCTCGCTCGGCCGGATCGGCTACCTGCAGGGGCTGTTCGGTCGCTGGCCGGAAGAGACCAAGCAGGCGGCCATGCAGGCCCTGCACCGCGTTGGCATCTCCGACTACGCCGGCCAGCGGGCCAACACGCTTTCGGGCGGCCAGCAGCAGCGCGGCGCCATCGCCCGGGCCCTGGTCCAGAAGGCCAAGGTCATCCTCGCCGACGAACCGGTCGCCTCGCTCGACCCGGTCGCCGCCCGCAAGGTCATGGAAATCCTGCGCGAGCTGAACCGCCAGGACGGCCTGACCGTCATCGTCACCCTGCACCAGGTCGACTACGCCCTGCGCTACTGCGACCGGGTCGTGGCCCTCAAAGCCGGGAAGGTGGTCTACGACGGACCGCCCTCCGGCCTGCAGAAGCCCAAGCTTGTCGAAATCTACGGCCCGGAATTCGAAGACGTGTTCTGGGAAGGAGCTCCGCAATGATCGCCCGCCGCCTGTTCATCGGTCTGGCCGCCACGGCCGCCCTGGCGCTCACCGCCTGCGGCGGGGCCCAGGAAAAGCCCAAGAACGAGATCACCTTCTCCATCCTGTCGACCGAGAAGTCGCAGAACATGGAGATCTACTGGACCCCCATTCTGGCCGACATGGAGAAGTCGACGGGCCTCAAGGTGAAGCCCTTCTTCTCCTCCAGCTACAGCGCCCTGATCGAGGCCATGCGCTTCAAGCAGACCGATCTCGGCTGGTTCTCCAACCAGTCGGGCCTGGAGGCGGTGCGGCGGTCGAACGGCGAGGTCTTCGCCCGCACCTTCGATCCGTCGGGCACGGACGGCTATACCTCGGTGATCATCGTCCCGATCGACAGCCCGATCAAAACCCTCGACGACCTCCTGAAGTGCGACAAGACGCTGAACTTCGGCATGGGCGACAAGAAGTCGACCAGCGGCACCCTGGCGCCGATGACCGAGGTCTTCATCCCGCGCGGCGTCAAGCCGGAGAACTGCTTCAAGACGGTGCTGACCGCCAACCACCAGTCGAACCTCTTCGCGGTCGCCAACAAGCGCCTCGACGCCGCGACCAACAACTCGACCGCCATTCGCCTGAACCAGGACCGCAATGAAGGCCAGGCCGACAAGGTGCGGGTGATCTGGGAATCCCCGGTGCTGCCGGAAGACCCGATCGTCTGGCGCAAGGACCTCGATCCGGCCGTGAAGGAAAAGGTTCGCCAGTTCTTCCTGACCTACGGCCAGGGCGACACCCCGGAAGCCGCCAAGCAGCGCGAGAACATGAAGAAGCTGTCGATCGGCGGCTTCAAGCCGGCCGACGCCACCCATCTGCTGTTCGTCCGCAAGATGGAAGCCATGGAGCAGCTGGGCCTGGCCAAGGAAGCCGGCGACCAGGCCAAGATCGCCGAGGCGACCAAATCCATCCAGGGCATCGAGGCCGAGCAGGCCAAGGCCGCCCAGGCGCCGGCGAACTAGGCCTCAAGGCGAAACGAGCGAATCCGCCCCATGACCCAAGACGCCTCCAACCTGGCTCCGCCGGTCCGACCGCTGTCGGCGCGCGCCTTTGACATCCTGATCTGGGGCGGCGTCGCCATCCTGCTGATCATCAGCTTCGGCCCCGCCGAGATCTTCAAGTTCCCGCAGCTGTTCGGCTCGGAGGGCATGCAGCAGTTCGTGGCCGGCTTCTTCTCGCCCTTTACACCGGGGCACGAGAATTTCCTGAAAGCCGACTGGGCTCTCTACATCCGAAAGATGTGGGAGACGATCCAGATGGCGCTGTGGGGCACCTTCCTGGCCATTCTCGTCGCCATTCCGCTCGGCTTGCTGGGCGCGGCCAACATCACCCCGGCCTGGATCCAGCAGCCGGTTCGCCGGGTGCTCGACCTGGTGCGCTCGATCCCCGACCTGGTCGTCGCCCTGATCTTCATCACCGCGGTTGGCCTGGGGCCCTTCGCGGGCGTCATGGCCATGATGTTCAACACCGGCGGCGTGCTGGCAAAGCTGTTCGCCGAGGCGGTGGAGTCCATCGACAAGGGCCCGGTCGAAGGCGTTCGCGCCACCGGGGCGGGCAAGCTCGCGGAGATCGTCTGGGGCGTCATCCCGCAGGTCGCGCCCCTGTGGGTCGGCTATGCCCTCTACCGCTTCGAGAGCAACAGCCGGTCGGCCACCGTGCTCGGCCTGATCGGGGCCGGCGGCATCGGGCAGGTGCTGCTCGATTCGACCAACAGCTTCGCCTATGACCAGACCGGCAGCATCGTGCTGGTCATCGTCGTGGCGGTGTCGGGCATCGACCTGCTCAGCCAGGCCATCCGTACCCGGTTGCTCTGACGGCGGAGCAAATCCCGCCCGTGTCGTTGGACTGTCGCACAAGCTTCGTAAGGACGGTCCGATCCTTGAGGACCGTCCGATGAAGCGCCTGCTCGCCTCCGCTATCGCCGTCATCACGCTCGCTTCGGCGGGCACAGCCTGGGCCGCCCGCGACTATGTCTGGGCGGCCGGCTCCTCGACCGTGTTTCCCTACACAACGCGGGTGGCCGAGACCTACGCCCGCAAAACCGGCTCGCGCACGCCCAAGGTCGAGAGCCTGGGCACGGGAGGGGGAATAAAGTTGTTCTGCGGCGGGGCCGGCGACGCCTTCCCGGACATCGCCAACGCCAGCCGGCCGATGAAGAAGTCGGAATACGAGGCCTGCCAGAAGAACGGCGTCACCGACATCCTCGAGATCAAGGTCGGCTATGACGGCATCGTCGTGGCCATGGACAAGCGGGCTCCCGACTTCAATCTGAAGCTCGAACACCTGTTCCTGGCCCTGTCGTCGGAGACCCTGCGCCAGGGCCGGCTGCAGAAGAATCCCTATCTCAACTGGAGCCAGATCGGCGCCGGCCTGCCTCCGAGCAAGATCCTGGTCTACGGCCCGCCGCCGACCAGCGGCACCCGCGACGCCTTCCTGGAGCTTGGCATCGAGGCCGGCGCTGCCCGCTTCGACCTGCTGAAGTCGATGAAGAAGGACGATGAGAAGGCCTTCAAGGGCCGGGTCTCTCCCCTGCGCTCGGACCGCTGGATTGATGCCGGCGAGAACGACAACGCCATCGTCCAGACCCTGACGCGGACCCCCGGATCGGCCGGCGTGTTCGGCTATTTCTTCTACGAAGAGAACATGGACAAGGTGAAGGTGGCCTCGATCGATGGGGTGAAGCCGACGTTCGAGACCATCGCGTCCGGCCAGTACCCGCTCAGCCGCTCGCTCTACGTCTACGTCAAGAAGTCCCGTCTCGACCTGACGCCGGGCCTGCGCGGCTTCGTCAGGGAATTCACCTCTGACTCGGCCTCGGGACGCGGTGGCTACCTGCAGGACCGCGGCATGATCCCGCTGCCGCCGGCCATGCATGAGGCAGTGAAGGCGATGGTGAAGACAGGCACGCCGATGGCGGTCCCCGCGAAGTAATCAGCCGCCGGTTACCTCCCGGATCCAGGTCCCCGCGCCGGCCAGCGCCTTGCGGCCGGCGGTCAGCTGGCCGGACCAGGCATGCCAGACGTGCAGCATCTCCGGCCAGATTTCCAGCCGCACCGGAACCCCGGCCAGGCCCGCCGCCTCGGCCACGGCGATGCTGTCGCTCATCAGCACCTCCGCCCCGCTGACGTGGATCAGGATCGGGGCGATGTCGGTGAAGTCGCCCAGGGCCGGTGAGGCGTGCGGATGGCCGGGATCGGCGCCGGCCAGGTAGGCCTCTGCGAACTGGTCCAGGCCCTGCACGCTGATCATCGGATCCAGGTGCGGCACGGTCTCGTAGGCTTTGCCGACCTGGCGCAGGTCCGCCCAGGGGCTGATGCAGAACAGGCCTGCCGGCTGAGGCAGACCTTCGTCGCGCAGCGCCAGCGCCACGGCCAGGGTCAGGCCGCCACCGGCGCTGTCACCGGCGATGACCATGCGGGCCGGATCGATGCCTGCGTCCAGCAGGTGCTTCCAGGCCTTGACCCCGTCCTCGACGGCGGCCGGGAAGGGGTTCTCGGGACCCATGCGGTAGTCGGGCACAAGAACCGGACAACCGGCCTCCAGCGCCAGACGGGCGCACATCGGCCGGTGGCTTTTGGGGCTGCCGATCACATAGCCGCCGCCGTGCAGGTAGAGGATCTGCCGGCTCTCGTCATAGCCCTGCGGCACCAGCCCCTCGGCGGCCATGCCGTCGATATCGACCGGCACCACCAGCGTGCCTTCAGGCAGGCTGCCGATCTCGCCAAAGCCATCCATGGCGGCCCGGCGCTCGGCCCAGGTGGGGGCAGGCGCGCCTTCCGGCGGCTGCATGGAGGCGTAGAAGGCCCGCACTGCGCCGATCTCCGGATCGCGCCATTTGATGTCGCCCGTCATGTCCGTCCTCCCGTGTTTTGTCACACGGTGAAGGGTCAGGCCTGCATCGTCCAGCCCTCGACGCCCATCGCCGCCTGGCGGCCGGCTTCGGAGCGGGTGGGGTGAGGATGGCAGGTGCGGGCGACGTCTTCGGACGCCGCGGAGAACGCCATGGCCACGCAGTATTCGCCGATCAGCTCGCCGGCCTGAGGACCGATGATGTGGACGCCCAGGATGCGGTCGGTCCTGGCGTCGGCCAGGACTTTCGCGAAGCCTTCGGTCTCGTGGTTGATCTTGGCGCGGCTGTTGGCGGTGAAGGGGAACTTGCCGACCTTGTAGGCGACGCCTTCGGCCTTCAGGGCCTCCTCGGTCTTCCCGACCCAGGCGACCTCCGGATAGGTGTAGATCACCCCCGGAACCAGATTGTAGTCGACATGGCCCGCCTTGCCGGCGATCAGTTCGATACAGGCGACGGCGTCTTCCTCGGCCTTGTGGGCCAGCATCGGGCCATAGATGACGTCGCCAATGGCCCAGACGTTCTCGGCGCTGGTCCTGAAGTGATCGGTCTCGATGACGCCGCGCTTGTCGGGGGTGATGCCGACGGTCTCCAGGCCCAGGCCTTCGGTGTAGGCGCGGCGGCCGATGGCCAGCAGCACGTAGTCGGCCTTGAGGGTCTCGGCCTCGCCACCGGCGGCGGGCTCGAGGGTCAGCTCGACGCCGGTCTTGCCGGCCTTGGCGGCGGTGACCTTCGTGCCGAGCTTGAAGGTCATGCCCTGCTTGGTCAGGCTGCGCTGGAAGGTCTTGGCGGTTTCCTCGTCCACCCCGGGGGTGATCCGCGGCAGGTATTCGACGACGGTGACTTCCGCGCCCAGGCGGCGCCAGACCGAGCCCAGCTCAAGCCCGATGATGCCGGCCCCGATGACGACCAGGCTCTTGGGGACCTCCGGCAGCGACAGGGCGCCGGTGCTGTCGACGATGCGCGTCTGGTCGACCTCGACGCCGTTCAGCGGGGTCGGCTCCGAGCCGGTGGCGATGACGATGTGTTTGGTCTCGAGGATGGTCTCGGACCCGTCCTCGGCCTTCACGGCCACCTTGCCCGGACCGGCGATGCGGCCCCAGCCCTTCACATAGTCGGCCTTGTTCTTCTTCATCAGGAACTCGACGCCCTTGGTCAGGGCTTCGACGCTCTCGGCCTTCTGGGCCATCATCTGGGGCAGGTTGAGCGTCGGGGTGACCTCGATGCCCAGTTTGGCGAAGTCCTTGTTCGCCAGTTCGTAGAGTTCGGAAGCGTGCAGCAGGGCCTTGGACGGCATGCAGCCGACGTTCAGGCAGGTGCCGCCCAGCTTGCCGCGACCTTCGACGATGGCGACTTTCAGGCCCAGCTGTCCGGCGCGGATCGCCGCGTTGTAGCCGCCGGGGCCGCCCCCGATGATGACGACGTCGTACTGGGCCATCAGCCGCAAATCCTTCGTGTGAGTGTGCGCTGCATATGGCCCATCGCGACCGGTTTTTCGAGGCTTAACCCGCTGATCAGCGGAACAAACCGACCATATTGCAGCCCAGAACAAAGCCGCTGGATCCCAGATACATCAGGAAGGCGTTGGTGGAGGCGCGCCGACCGCGCCGGCTGGCCTCGTCCTTCGGCGGCAGGTTCGTGCGCGCCCAGGCGAAATAGGCCCCCTGCAGGGCGCAGCAGGCCATGAAGGCGGGCGGCGCCAGGGGGCTGAGCAGGATCAGGAACATGCCCGACATCAGGGTCAGGGTCCCGACACCGAAGATGGTCCACCCGCGCAGGGTCTCGATACGGTCGGTCGGCTCCAGGGTCAGCTTTTCCAGCGCCCGGTCCATGAAGACGTTCATCCGCCAGGCGTTCAGCGCCACCGCTCCGGCGAAGACGTACCAGCCGCCCAGCAGGCGCGCGACGAAGGCCAGTAGCTCGAGTTGGTCCTGGGTAGTCATGGCGGGTTGATAACGAGGTTCCAGAGCAGCAGCCAGACCAGGCCGGCGATTACGAAGACACTGGTCGCCAGCAGGAAGCCCATTGCCCAGGCCGCCGGCTGCGGCCAGAGGCGCTTGCGGAGTCCGACCACGAGCCAGCCGGCTTCAAAGCCTGCCATCGTCCCGACCACCAGCGCCAGGACGCTGGCCGGGACCGAACCGGTCGCGGGTGGCTCTGCATCCGGGTCGGGCGGGCATTCGGCCGCGACGGCCAGGATCGCGCGGCCGTCGGCCAGGTCCTCCGTCGGCAGCATGACGCGGTAGCCGCCCAGCGCCGACTGGGCGACCCAGTCGACGCCGCCGTAGTGCTCGTCGAAGACCAGGGCGTTGAGCCCTGCCGAGCGCAGCGCCGAGGCGGCGACCTGGGCGTCGGATTGCGTATGGAAGCGAGCCAGAACCGAAAGCGTCATGCGAACAGGGGCGCCTTGCTCACGGGCTACTGCTTGAGCAGGTCACGGCGCGGCCGGCTGGAGGGGCCGAAGAGCACGGCGGTCAGGAACAGAAAGACGATTTCCCCAACCATCAGCTGCCAGACCCCGTCGCGTTCGGCCGGGCTGAAGCCGCCCTGCTCCAGCACCTTGCGGCCCCAGCGCAGCCAGGCGCCGCCCTCGACCACCAGGGCCGCCATCGACCAGCCGACGGCGTCGAGGATGGCCAGATGCGTCACCCACACGGCCCGCAGACGCAGGGCCAGCGCCAGCAGGGTCAGCCACAGGGGCGCCCAAAGCCAGCCGGCCATCATCGCCTCAAGCGGCGCGGCGAAGCCGGGCAGGAAGGCGACCAGCGCCTTGATCATGCTGCGAGGGGCCTGCGGCTGCAGAAACTCGGCCAGCTGTGGCAGGGCGTAGGCGATGGCGAAGACAAGGAACACCGGCGCCAGCCAGACGAAAGGCGGTCCATGCACGGCGCGCCGGGCCTTGACCGCCTTCGCGGCAGGCGCGACGGGCTCGGCTTTGGCTTTGCGCCGGTTTGGCGGCTTGGCGACGGCCCGCGCCCGCATGGCCTTGAACGCCGAGACCAGGTTGCGCCACCAGACGGCGGGGCCCGACGGCTCCGGCCCGCCGATGATCGGATCGTTGTGATGGTCGCCCATGCCGCCCCCGGCCCTTCCGCTGGGACAGCATGCACCAGCGTTGCTGGAAGGTCACCCTTTCAGGTCAGGAGGACGCGGGGCGCCCATTGACAGGTTCACCAGTAATCCGGGCGGCGCGTTCATAATGCCAACTGTCGACATATAACATACGAACTTGACCGCCTTAGTCTTTGGCAGTACTCGTAAGTAAACCGGAAAACATACGGAAAAAATCGCGGGACGCGCTCACCGGGCGGGTTTAGAAAAAGCCCTGCATTGTTGGGGTCCCTGCGTGGAATTTAGAAACTTTTTGCTTTCGGCTATCGGTAGAGCCGACCTGGAAACACTCGCGCCTCAGCTCAGCGAGGTGTCGTTGCAACGTGGCGAGGTGGTTTTCCCCAAGGGCGGGGTGGTCACGCATGTCTACTTCCCCAGTTCCGCCGTCCTGTCCGTCGTCACTGTCATGCGCGATGGCCGGTTCATTGAAAGCAACACCATTGGCCGTGAGGGCGGCGCCGGCCTTCTCGACGCGGCGGGCGGCGCACCGTCGTATCATCGCGTCTTCGCCCAGATCGCGGGCAGCGCTTTCCGACTGCCGGCCGAAGATTTCCGTCGGCAGCTCGAGGCCAGCCCGGCCTTCGCCCAGCTGCTGTTTCGCCATGCCCTGGCCGACGCGGCCCAGACCCAGCAGTTCGTCGCCTGCAATGTGCTGCACAACGCCGAGCAGCGGCTGGCTCGCTGGCTGCTGATGACGGCCGACCGCACCGGCACCCGGGCTTTTTCCCTGACCCAGGAATACATGGCCGTGATGACCGGTGTTCAGCGCACCACGATCAGCGCCATGGCCTCGGACTTCAAGGAGCGCGGCCTTATCCGCTACAGCCGCGGGGCCCTTGAAATCCTGGACGTCGCCGGGCTGAAGACGGTGGCCTGCGAATGCGCCAGCGTCGCTCATGAGCTGTTTCTGGGCCGCCGGGAGACGGACTGAGTTTCAGGCGCGTTCCGACAGGCGGGAACCGTTTGCCGGATCAAACGCGCGCCCACGAGAGCTTGGAGCGGCCGATTTGATTCCATCAAATCGGATCCCGCTCCAAGGTCGCGTCAACGATAATGGCCTGCCGTCGCGCGTCAGACCGCCTGGCGTCGCTGCTGGCGGTCGAAGAGCCAGAGCAGGACCAGAGGACCCAGCAGAAGGGCGCCCTCAACCAGCAGCAGGCTGGCCAGCGGCCCCTGGCCCTCGCGACTGGAGCCCAGAACGACCCAGGCCCCGGCTTCGAGCAGGAAGGCCGCCACAGCCAGGGTTAGCGCGCCGATCACCGATGTCTTGGCGGCGTTCATGGCCATGACCCGCAGGGCCAGGGCGCCGCCCCACACCCAGTCGGGCTCGAAGCTCCAGGCCTGGGCGGCAGGGGCGAGCAGCTCGCCGAACGGCAGGCTGCCCGCGAAGCTGAAGAGCAGGTCGGCCAGGCCGATGAAGTCGCCGACATGAGGCGCGGCATGGAACACGGCCAGAAGGCCGATCAACGGCGGGACCAGGCCGTTGAGAATGCCGGGGCGGCGGGCCGCCTGGAAGGCCGGCGACCGCTTGATCGGTCGACGCGCCTTCTTCTCAGGGCCGATCTCGATGGTCGGCGCGCTGAACGTGACGCCCGGCGTCATCGCCGACTGGCCGATATCGAGATCCTTCCCGCCCTGTGACCAGGGCCAGACAAAGCCGCCCGGCTCAACGATGGGCCGGCGATGATCCGTGATCTTGGGTGGCCCCGACATGCCTGTGAGCATGCCGGGTGATCGATCAGACGTCCAGCAGCAGGCGCTGCGGGTCCTCGATGGCTTCCTTGACCTTGACCAGGAAGGTCACGGCGCCCTGGCCGTCGACGACGCGGTGGTCGTACGACAGGGCGAGGTACATCATCGGGCGGATGACGATCTGGCCGTTCACGACCATCGGCCGCTCCTGGATCTTGTGCATGCCCAGGATGCCCGACTGCGGGGCGTTGAGGATCGGCGTCGACATCAGCGAGCCGTAGACCCCGCCATTGGAGATGGTGAAGGTGCCGCCCTGCATGTCGTCGATCGACAGCTGACCGTCACGGGCCTTCTTGCCGAGGGCGCCGATGGCCTTCTCGATTCCGGCGAGGGACATGGCGTCGGCGTCACGGACGACCGGAACCACCAGGCCCTTCTCGGTGCCGACGGCGACGCCGATGTCGTAGTGGTTCTTGTAGATCAGGTCCTGGCCGTCGATCTCAGCGTTGACGTCCGGGATGGCTTTCAGGGCCGCGACGCAGGCGCGGACGAAGAAGCTCATGAAGCCCAGCTTCACGCCGTGGGTCTTCTCGAAGGTGTCCTTGTACTGATTGCGCAGGGCCATGACCGCGCTCATGTCCACCTCGTTGAAGGTGGTCAGCATGGCGGCGTTGTTCTGCGCCTCCTTCAGCCGGCGGGCGATGGTCTGGCGCAGGCGGGTCATCTTCACCCGCTCCTCGCGCTCGTGGATGGCGCGGGCCGGGGCCGGAGCGGCGGGCGCGGCCGGGGCGGCGGCGCGGGCGTCGAGGGCGGCCAGGG
>VYLE01000082.1_pt1 | contig 88108 bp, 84 predicted proteins | sample 5114391 | NCBI WGS metagenome assembly VYLE01 (sample SAMN12291771, study PRJNA351875) | freshwater metagenome | isolation source: freshwater lake | place: USA: Michigan, Kent Lake | collected 2013-08-15 | reverse complement strand
CTGTCGGTGCCGCGGTCGGAGCCGGTGCGGGTGCGGGTGCCGGTGTTGCGGCGGCCGGCGCGGGCGTTGCCGCTCCCGTCCCGGGTGCCGTGGCGGCGGAAGCCGCGGCGGCGCGGGCGGCCAGTTGCTGACGCGCCTCAAAGCGCCTCGCCAGCTTTTCGGTCAGGCTGCGCGCTTCGGCGGGGTCCATCTGGGCCATGATCGCGGCCAGCGACCGTGGGCGCATGGCGGCAGCGACGGGAAGGCGGACATCGTCGTCGAGTGTGGCGAAGACGCGGGCAGCCTCTCGCGGACGCATCGCGGAATAGACCGCGACCATCCGATCGTTCTCGGCCTTCTCCTGTTCGCTGACCTGCCCGAGCAGAACGCGCACCTCAGCCTTTACGGCCTCCAGGGCAGCGACCTTGGCGTCCAGCTTCTGTTCGGCCGTCGCCAGCAGGGGCAGCATGGAGGCGAGATCCGCGTCACGGGCATCCAGCTCCGTCCGACGCGCGGACAGCGACTGGATGATGCGCAGCTCTGCCGGCGAGATACCCGCCTGTTGGGCCAGTTGCTCCGGCGTCAGGGCGCAGACGGCTGCGGCGGCGGCCATGGGGGCGGCAGCGGCACCCGCCGGCACAGCCTCCTCGGCCCAGGCTCTCGCACCCTCGAACACGCCGGGCGCAACGCCTACGGCGCGCACCAGAACGACCCCGCCGATGGCGACGGCAATCAGGGGCAGCAGGCGGGGGATCTTGCTCATAATCGGCTACTCGTAAAAGCCCCCGGGTCCGGGCGCAGCGCACCGGCCGGAGAACAGGACTTGGGTTCAGGCGGCGAAGAGGTCTTCGTCGAGATTGCGTCGGGACTGGTTGAGGCTTTGCTTCGCAGCCTGGTTAGCGGACCGCCCGGCGGTCAGGGCGCCGAGGATGGCAGCGACCGGTTCGGCTGTCCTTGTGGCGGGGGCCATCCCCTGGATTCGTTCCGCCAGCGCGGCCATCCGCAGGGCCCGTTCGTCTTCAGCCGTGACGGCTACGGGGGGACGGGCAGCGACCAGAACGGGTTTCGGCATCTCCTCGGGCGCTGCCTTCGGAGTGACCGGGGCACGGGCAATCAGGCCTTCCAGCTGGGCCTTCACTTCCCGGGCCTTGACGATGCGATCGTGCAGAAGATCGGTTTCCTGGCCCGAGGCCCGCAGATTGGCGAGTGCGGCCTCTGCCCGGCCGGCGGCGGCGTTGAGCTCGGTCACCGCCATGGCGAACGCCTGCTGGCCGGCGCGAAGGGCGGACAGCTTCTTCTCAAGCCGCACCCCGTAGCCGAGCGCCGCCACCAGCAGCAGCATCAGGACACCGTCGAGGATCATTCCGGTCATCAGCGTCTTCCCTTTGTCAGGCTGGTCGCGGCCTCGATGCTGATCGGCCCCTCGATGCGCACAGCAATATGCTGGCCCTTGCGACCCATCTTGCCGGTCGTCACCGGTATCGAGCCGCAGCGGACCGAGATGTCGGAGTCCGGCGTGGCATTCAGCATCAGGGTGTCGCCGACCTTCAGGTCCAGTACCTTAGAGAGCGGCACCTGCTGCTCATCCAGGACCGCGCGAACCTCGGTCTCCGTGGTCCAGAGCTCGGTGGCAAGGTGGCCTTCCCAGATGTTGTCGCGGCCGAATTTCTCACCCATGAACTGCTGCAACAGCATCTTCCGGATGGGCTCGAGCGTGGCGTAGGGCAGCAGCAGTTCGATGCGGCCGCCCCGGTCCTCCATGTCAATGCGCAGCTTGACCAGAATCGCGGCGTTGGCCGGGCGGGCGATCGCGGCGAAGCGGGGATTGGTCTCCAGTCGGTCGAGACTGAAATGGACCGGCGTCAGGGGTTCGAAGGCGGCACGGGCGTCGGCAAGAACGACCTCGACCATCCGCTGGACGAGAACCCGCTCGATGGTGGTGTAGGGCCGCCCCTCGATCCGCAATGCTGCGGTGCCCCGACGCCCGCCCAGCAGCACATCGACGATCGAATAGATCAGGTTGGAATCGACGGTCAGCAGTCCGTAGTTGTCGAGTTCCTCGGCCCGGAATACCGCCAGAATGGCCGGAAGCGGGATCGAGTTCAGATAGTCGCCGAACCGGATCGACGAGATGGTGTCGAGACTGACCTCGACGTTGTCCGAGGTGAAATTGCGCAGCGAGGTCGTCATCAACCGCACGAGGCGGTCAAAGACGATCTCGAGCATGGGCAGCCGCTCGTAGCTGACGAGGGCAGAGTTGATGATGGCGCGGATACCGGTGCGCTCGCTGTCTTCACCCTCGCCCAGATCGAAACCGAGGAGGCTGTCGATCTCATCCTGGTTGAGAACCCGTTCGGACAGGGAAGAAGGGCGCGCATCATCCGCCTCGGCATCCTCCGCAAAGGGATCGGCGCTTTCGGCGAAGGCCGCGTCAGTCATGCCTACTTCACCAGCATTTCTTCGATCAGGACCGCGTCCACCTTGCCCGGTGCGGCGACCAGGTTGACCCGGCGCAGGATCTCGGCGCGCAGCTGGAAATTGCCAGCTGAACCGGCGAGGTCATCCGGGCGCAGTTCGCGAAGGAAACCCTGGAACATGTCCTGCAGCCGGGGCATCTCGGCCTGCAGATGCTCGGCGACGGCGACATCCTTGGTCTCGAGCGTCAGTTTCAGCTTCAGGAAGGTCGGGCGGCCGTCAGGTGCCTGGATGTTCACCGTTATGTCGGGCAGGGTCAGAAACGTGACGCCGTCGGGGCCTTCGGCGATCACGCCCAGCGCGGCATCTGCCGCGCCGTCAGCAGGACCATGGCCTCCCCCCTTCTTGTCGGCTTTCTTGGCGGCCTTCTTGTCGTGGCCGCCCTTCTTCTCGGCTCCGTGATCGTCGCCTTCTGCCGCTGCGTCAGCCTTGGGCTGCATCATGAAGAAGGCCGCACCGCCGCCCCCGCCCAGAACGACCAGCGCGGCGGGAATGACGATGAACAGCAGCGGAAGCTTCTTCTTTTTGGGCGCAGCACCGTCCTCGCCTTCCGCGCCGGACGCATCGGAAACGGCAGGCACGTTTGCGGCCTCGTCGCCGCCCCCCTTGGGATCCTTCTTCTTGCCGAATTTCAACATGGACCACGCCCCGAGAATCTCTCGACCCATACGAACGTTTTTTGGTTAACGAGCCGCTAAGAACCGGCAAATCCTGCCGGGTAAGGGGAGTGACAATCCCGGGCAAAGCCCCGCCAGCACTGGGTTAACCCTGTTGGCACGACCGTTGCGAGCGGAAGGGCGAAAGGAGCCGCCCTGTGGAAAACGCCGCCTATGTCGGACTGTCACGCCAGATGACCCTGCGCCGCGAACTCGACATCGTGGCCAACAACATCGCCAATGCAGACACCACCGGCTTCAAGGTCGAGCAACTCCTGCTGGGCGAAGAGATCGGGGAGCGGGCACGCAACGCCTTCGTCCGCCCTGGTGTCAGCTTCGTGCTGGATAACGGCATCGGCCGCGACTACGGCCAGGGCGCGCTGGAACAGACGGGCCGCAATCTGGACTTCGCCATTGAAGGTGAAGGCGCATTCTTCAAGCTCAACGACGGTACCGGCGAGGCCTATACCCGCGACGGTGCCTTCACACTGGACCCTGAAGGCCGGCTGACGACCGAGGGCGGCGCGGCCGTCCAGGGTGACGGCGGCGAGATCATTCTCGACCGCGCACTGGGCGAGCCTGCGGTGGCCCCGGACGGCACGATCAGCCAGAGCGGTAACCCGGTCGGACGCCTCTCCATCGTCCGCTTCGACGCCCTGGCAGCGCTCGAAAAGGGCGGCGACGGTCTGTACCGCAATGCCTCCAACGCCGCCGCCATCGAGGCGACCGACGCCCGTGTGCGTCAGGGGATGCTGGAAGGCTCCAACGTCAATCCGATCCTCGAGATCACCAATCTGATCGAGATCCAGCGCGCCTACGAGAGCGTGACCCGGATGATCGAAAACGCCAATGACCTGTCACGCCGCGCCGTTGAGCGGCTGGGCCGGGCCTAGAAAGGGAGACTGAGACATGCGCGCGCTCAGAACCGCAGCCTCGGGCATGGCCGCCCAGCAGCTGAACGTCGAGGTCATCTCGAACAACATCGCCAACATGAACACCGTCGGGTTCAAACGGCAAAGAGCCGAGTTCCAGGACCTGCTTTACCAGAACGTCGAACGGATGGGCGCGCAGTCGTCCAGCCAGGGCACGGTGGTCCCGACCGGGATCCAGATCGGTGCCGGCGTAAAGGCCGGCAGCGTCTACCGGATCACCGAACAGGGCTCGCCGACCCAGACCGGCGGCCGCTACGATGTCGCCATCGACGGGCGGGGCTATTTCCAGGTCCTGCTGCCGTCCGGCGAAACCGCCTTCACCCGGGCCGGCAATTTCGCCCTCAATGGTGAGGGCCAACTGGTCACCGACGACGGCTATGCCGTGCAACCCAACATCTCGATCCCGCAGGATGCGGTCGATGTGTCGATCTCCAAGACTGGCCAGGTCCAGGTCATCACCGCCGGTACCACCGAGCCTTCCATCGTCGGTCAGCTGGAGCTGGCCAGCTTCTTCAACGAGGCGGGACTGGAGGCGATCGGAGACAACCTTCTGATGGAAACCGCCGCCTCGGGCGCTGCCAATACCGGAACGCCCGGCGAGGTGGGCTTCGGTCAGCTGCTGCACGGCTATACGGAAGCATCGAATGTGGACGCCGTGGCCGAGATCAGCGCCCTGATCATTGCCCAGCGCGCCTATGAAATGAACTCCAAGGTCATCACCACTGCAGACCAGATGCTGTCGGTCAGCGCGCAGGTGAAATCATGAAGTCCCTGATCCTCGGTGCCGTCTCGGCCCTGATGCTCGCCAGTGTTGCCGTGGCAGGCCCGGTGACGCTCAAGGCCAATCCGGTCGACAGCGACGGGCGCGTGACCCTCGGCGACCTGTTCGACGGGGCCGGTGCGGTCTCGGACGTCCTGATCGGGACGCGCGCCGGTCCCTCCGTCGTCTTCGAGGCCGGACAGCTTCAGAGCCTCGCGCGTCAATCCGGGCTGGACTGGGCAAATCCGACCGGGTTGCGCCGGGTCGTCGTGCGCAATGCCGCCACGGCGCCGACATCCGGATCCCCTGCCCCCAGGCCGTCCGCAGCCCCCGACAGCGCAGCACCCGTCATGGCAGCACGACCGCAGCCTGCCCGTGCCGCGCACACCGAGCGTGTCATCACCCGCAACGACATGGTCGAGGTCGCCTATGAGGTCGGCGGTGTCCGCGTGACCATCACCGGCCGTGCGGAAGGCAACGCGGCGGCTGGTCAGCGGCTGGCGGTTCGCAATCTGCAATCGGGCCGGACGATTGATGCCGTGGCGATCGGTCCCGGACTGGCCGTCGCCGGCCCCGCCGCCCAGGAAGCCCGCGCCCCCCAACAGCTCGCCGCCCGATAGAGGGATACAGTTCCATGCGTACCATCCTGATCGTTACCGCTGCCGCTCTCAGCCTCGGAGCCTGCTCCACGGCCGTCGAGGCTGTGCGTGGGCCTGAGCTGGCTCCGATCGGCTATCCAGCCGCCCTGATGCCGACCACCCAGGCCTATCTGCCCTCGCCGGAGCAACAGCACGCAGACCGTGCCGCCAGCGCCAACAGCCTGTGGCGCGCCGGGGCCCGCACCTTCTTCGGTGACCAGCGCGCACGCCGCATTGGCGACATCGTCACGGTCAACATTGACATTGACGACCGCGCCCAGACCCAGAACTCGACGGCACGCAGCCGCACGAATGAACTCACGGGTGGCGTCACCAACTTCTTCGGTCTTGAGAACAGCCTCGGCCAGGCTTTTCCCGGCGGCTTTAACCCGGCCAATCTGGTCGGTCTGGAAGGGGAATCGACCTCGAACGGCACCGGATCGGTCAACCGGTCCGAAAAGGTCAGCCTGACCATCGCGGCCGTGGTCACCGATGTGATGGGCAATGGCAATCTGGTCATCCAGGGTCGGCAGGAAGTGCGCACCAATCGCGAGGTGCGCGAACTGACCGTTGCCGGCATCGTGCGGCCCGAGGACATCAGCTCGGCCAATACCATCGCCCATACCCAGATCGCCGAGGCGCGCATCAGCTACGGCGGCCGGGGCGACATCAGCCGTGTTCAGGCCACACCCGCGGCCCAGGCGCTGGTGGAGCGGTTCAGTCCCTTCTAGGCAGGCCGCACCCGGAAGGCCCCGGCGGCCCGACCGGATGACGGCTGCAACATTGCCGAAGCCCGTGCGCCCAAAGCGCGCAAGACGCCTCTCATCCGGTCTCGTCCCCACAGGGGTCCAACCGACCCCCTGAGCCAAGGTTGGACTGTCGCGTTTCGACACGAGAGGGACCTTCCCCGGGCGAGAGGTTGGCAATGGCGGCGGATTCAATCTTGTTCAACCGGCCGGCCCGTCGCGTTGAACGTCGCCCGATCGACGACTTTTTCGCCTATTGCGGTTCGCACCATGTCCCACCACAACAGCAGGGGGACCTTTCAGCGGGGGCTGAGCCATGATCGCCTTGTTCGTCATCGCGGCCCTGGCCGCGCAAAGCCCGCCGACGGAACGCGGCTGGACCTGGACCCTCTACGCAGATGCTGAGCCGGTGGTTCTGGCCCATGAAATCCCGGACAGTGCCAGTCTGCGCACCACCCTCGAATGCGATCCGGGCACCAGTGTTGCGCGCCTGACCCTTTATGGCGGCGTGGCAATCAGCGGTATGACACGCATCATCTCGGGCGGCGCCTCGGCCGTTGCCGAAACGGATCCGTCCCGGGCCGGGGCCACCCGTCTGGCGCTCCGGACGGACCATCCGGCCTTCGCCGCGTTCACAGTCGACGGTCGCATGACCATTGTGTCCGGCGACCAGCACCGAGCGGTCGAGATTCCCCCCGCCCATCTTGCCAAGCTGCGCCGGTTCGCGGAACTTTGCTCGGGCTGATTGCCGGAGACGTCGATGCGCGCCGCAACCCTCACCCTCTTGACCGGACTCGCGCTCGCAGCCACGGCCTGCGCCACTGTCGAAACTCCGGCCGCGCCGGCCCCGGTTGTCGCTTCAGCCGGCGCGCCGGCCCCGGTCGCCGATCATGACTGGTTCTATCACCGGGACGGCGATGCAGCCCGACTGGTCTATGGACTGGCGGAGAGTGATGACCTGCGGCTCGGCCTGGATTGCAGCGAGGGCAGTGGCCGGTTGGCGCTGAGCGCCGTCGGCGGCCCGGACGCCAAGCCCGAGATCCTCGTCGAGGCCGGCGGCGAGACGCAACGGTTTGCGGCCCAGTCCGAGCCATCCCAATTGCACGATGGCGTCTTCCTGACGGCCGACGCGACAGCCGACGCGCCCGTGTTTCAGCGTTTCCGGCGGATCGGCTGGCTGGCCCTTTGGGTAGACGGCGAACGGCAGGCCTATGCCCCGCATCCTGAATCCGCGCCGAATATCGAACGGTTCTTCGCCTTCTGCGGTTGACGCGAGGGCTCCGCTCCGGTGCAGTCCACCCCGATCCGGGAGAGGGACCTCATGAAACGCGTTATCACCGCCTGCGCCATCGCTGTGCTTGCCGCCGCTGCCGCACCCGCCATGGCCAGTCCCGTTCAGACGCCGGCCGCGACCGTCCGCAATGCCGAAGGCCTCAACCTCGCGGTGGTCCTCTCGGACTATGAGGCCTATCTGCGCACCGTGGACCCGGTCAGCGCGGGCATGGAAGGCGACCGCGCCGCCCTCGCGCGCCTGCCCGATGGTTCACGCGCCTTCGAAGTGGCGCAGGAACCCGTGCTCAAGGCGTTCGCCGACCGTCTGGCCGCGATCGACACCGCCAGACTGAGCGACGATGAGCGGCTGAACCACGCGTTTCTGACCTATGTCCTCCAGCGGTCGAGGGCCCGCATCCCGCTCGATACCGGCCGGATCGACGCCTTCAACTCCGAAGGCGGGCCGGGACAGAACCTGGCCTATGTCGCCACCGTTACCCGCATCGCCACTGTGGCTGACGCCGAGGCCTGGATCGCCCGGCTGGAGGCCATGCCGAAAGCCTATGCCGACCCCTTGGCCAATGCCCGGCGCGGGCTTGAGACCGGCATGGTCCAGTCCCGTTCCATCGTCGAGAACGCCCTGACCCTGATCGAGCCCGAGGCGGCCCTCACGCCGGACGCCGACCCCTTGCTCAAGCCGTTCGCCACCCTGCCCGCCTCCATCCCGGCAGCGCAGCAGACGGCCCTTCGCGCCCGTGCCGCGCGGGCTGTGGCTGAAGGGATCATGCCGCAACGACGCGCCTGGGCGCGGTTCCTGCGCGAGGAGTATCTGCCCCGCGCGCCCGAGACCCTCGGCCTGGTCCACCGGCCGGGCGGCCGCGAGATGTACGCCTATCTGGTGCGCGGCTTCACCACGACCGACCTGACGCCGGATCAGGTCCACGACATCGGCCTGGAAGAGGTCGCCCGCATCCGGGCCCGTATGGATACCGAGATGCGCGCGGCCGGGTGGACCGGCGATTTCCCGTCGTTCCTGACCTTCCTGCGCACCGATCCGCAATTCTATGTCACCAGCCGCGAGGCGCTGCTGGAGAAGGCGTCGGAGATGGCCAAGCGGGCCGATGACGGTCTGCCCGCCCTGTTCGGCACCCTGCCCCGCCTGCCTTACGGCGTACGCCCCGTGCCGCGCGAGATCGAGGCCAACTACACCACCGGCCGCTACAACCCCGGCTCGATGGAGAACGGCGTCGCCGGCGGCTATATGGTCAACACCTCCAGCCTGAACCAGCGCGGCCTCTATGAAATGCCGGCCCTGACGCTGCACGAGGGCGTCCCCGGCCACCACCTGCAGATCGCCCTGCAACAGGAGGCGGCGGACGGCCCCTATTTCCGTCGCAGCGTCGACGTCACCGCCTTCGTCGAGGGCTGGGGCCTGTACGCGGAATTCCTCGGCGAGGAGATGGGCTTCTACCGCACCCCCTATGAGCGGTTTGGCCGGCTCAGCTACGAGATGTGGCGCGCCTGCCGGCTGGTGGCGGACACCGGCATCCACTGGCTGGGCTGGGATCTGGAACAGGCCCGCGCCTGTTTCCGCGACAACTCCGCCCTCGCCCCTCTGAACATCGAGACCGAGCTGCAGCGCTATATCGGCTGGCCCGGTCAGGCCACGGCCTACAAGATCGGCGAGATCCGCCTGCGCGCCATCCGCACGCGGGCAGAGGCCGAACTGGGCGGCCAGTTCGACATCCGCCGCTTCCACGACGCCCTGCTGGTCGACGGCCCCCTGCCCCTCGGCCTGCTGGACGCGCGGATGGACCGCTGGATCGCGGAAGAGAAGGCGGGCCCCGCGGACTAGGTCAGCCCCAGCGCCGCCCGCACCTTCTTCGTCAGCTTGCCGGCCACAATGCCGTGGGCGATGGCCAGATGTTCGGCCAGTTCCTCATCGGCCCAGTCGTCGATCTGCGCCAGGTTCACCCATTTGTTCCGCGCCATATAGGGTGCCGGGCGGGCATGACCGGATTCTGTCAGCACCTCATAGGCGATGTCGGAGACCTTGAAGGAGATGCTTCCGCTTCCGCCGACCATGCAGAACATCTTGCCACCGACCTTGTAGGCGTCGTGGTCGTCACCGAACGGATGGTCCAGCGTCGCCGCGGGCAGCGCCAGGCAGACCTTGCCGACACCCTGCCGGTCCATGATCAGGCCTCCACGCCCACGCCGATGGGACAGACGACACCCGTCCCGCCGATGCCGCAATAGCCGGCCGGATTCTTCGCCAGATAGCCCTGGTGGTAGTCCTCGGCGAAATAGTACGGACCCGCCGGCGCAATCTCGGTGGTGATGGTCCCGCGCCCGGCCGCCGTCAGGGCCGCCTGATAGGCGTCGCGCGACGCCTCCGCCTCGGCCTTCTGGCCCTCGTCCATGTAATAGATCGCCGAGCGGTAGGTGGTGCCGACGTCATTGCCCTGCCGCATGCCCTGGGTCGGGTCGTGGTTCTCCCAGAAGGCCTTCAGCAGCTCGCCAAAGCGGATCTCCTTCGGATTGAAGACCACCTGCACCACCTCGGCATGGCCGGTGCGGCCGGTGCAGGTCTCCTCATAGGTCGGATTGGGCGTGATCCCGCCGGCATAGCCGACCGAGGTCACCCAGACGCCCGGCAGCTGCCAGAAGATCCGCTCCACACCCCAGAAACAGCCCATGCCGAGGATGGCGGTCTCGAACCCCTCGGGGTGCGGCCCCTTCAACGGCCGGCCGTTGACGTAGTGAAACTCATCGGTGCGCAGCGGCGTCGCCCGCCCCGGCAGGGCCTCGGCAGCGGTCGGCATCTCGTGGGTTTTCTGGACGGTCATGGCGGACTCCCTGGCAGGCCGCGCCCGGAAGGCTGTGCCTTCCCGATCCGACGCGGCCGGTCGAACGATCTTTCTTCCATATGGGGCCTCACGCGCCGCTTGCCGAGGGGGTCCGGGTGTTCTATCAGCCTCGCCTCGCGCCGGATCGACCTCCGGCGCGCTGCGAAGGCCCTTGGGCCATGTCGTGGAAACGGACAGGTGGCGGAGTGGTCGATCGCGCACGCTTGGAAAGCGTGTGTAGGTGAAAGCCTACCGAGGGTTCGAATCCCTCTCTGTCCGCCACGCACTTCCTCGATAGCCGCCGGGTCCTTTTCAGCTTGGGAATAGCCCCGCCGTGGCCGCACCGACCGGAGACCATCTGTCGCTGGACTGACAGCACTCGCTGAACTGCTCTCACCACCCCCTGCACGTTTGCGAGGGAAGATCAGTTCCACCTATCAGCCGGCCCGTTAGACACCCAGGATCGACCGCACCTGATCGCGGGCCTCTTCCCCCTTCGACCTCATGAGATCGAGCTTGGAGGGAGGCGTCCAGACTTCAATGGCCGCAGCGAATGCCGGACGCGCACGGCAGGCAGCGTACCACTCGGCAATCGCCCGCCGCTCTTCGTAGTCCTCCCAAATCCATGACAGCGATAGGTTCTCGAAGCGGCGGACATAGGGGACCAGAGCGCATTCCGCCAAACTGTAGGAACTCCCGGCCAACCACGGCGTCTGGCGAAGTTGGAACGCCATTCGATCAAGGTTTCTGACGTAGGCGACTAAGGCCTCGCGGGCATCCGGGTGATCCAGACCAAGCGAGTTTCGCTCCTCTTGGGCGATGCGTTCTGCAGGAGATCGCGAGGCCAGTTGACGACTTTGCTCTTGGTGGCGGAAGGCGATAGCGAAGCTCACGCGCCCGCAAAGGCGAAGAAACCCGGTATCTGTCATCAGCACCCAGCGCCGCATTCTCGCCTGCTCGGCTGCCAAAGACGGTCGCAGCTGATGATCGGGGTAGGCGTCTTCAAGGTACTCGTTGATGATGGATGACTCAGTAACGATGATGTCGCCATCGACAAGGGTGGGTACGACGCCATTCGGATTGAGCCTTAGGTAGTCCGGGTCGTGTGCTTCTCCGGCGCGGAGGTCCAGATTGCGGCTTTCGTATTCCAGCCCCTTCTCCGCAAGGCCGATACGCACCTTCTGAGCGCAGACGGCAACATCGTTGTGATACAAAATCATCGACCAAGGCTCTCCGGAAGCGGCTGTGTATGACGCCGGTGCTGACAGGTTAACCGAGCCAAGTCGAAAGGCTCCCTGCCCTGCCCGAAATCAGGCAACCGCGGCCTCCCACGCAGAGGCCACGTCGCCGCGAAACCGGCGAGGGGTGGGTCTGCTGATCAAGTGCCGCTGGATGTTGCAGGTGTTGTAGATCGCTGCGTGGGTGGTGAGGAATCTCCGGGCTGAGGCTTGCAATTTCAACCGCTGCTGCTGGCGTTCCCGTCGTCGGATCGGCAGGTGGGATTTTTCCACGCGGTTGTTCCCTAGGAGCCGGCCGGGTCGATGAAGATGACGCATATCAAACCGGTCGAGCGCCACGCCGGAGGAAATCCGCACGGGGTGGCGGATCACGTCGGCCGAAAACTGATGCCGTTTGGACGAAAGCCACTTCAAGAAACGACATCCCCGACCGTGGCTTACACCGACTTTGCCGAAGACCTTTTGGAGTCTGCCTGACAGCACCGAACGTCAAAGGGCGTCGCCAACGACATCTCCCGAAGACGCGCCGTCTTGTTCCTGGGCGATAAGGGCTTGGAGCCGCTGACGAACTCTGACTGCGCCCCTGTCATAGGGCAAGAATGCCAGCTTGTTCTCAAACAGGTCCCTGTTTCCGATATTGCGCTGAACCGCTTCGATCATCGGCTTGTCCTCGACGTCGAATGCCGTGCGGAGATCGTTGCGGTCCGGATCGTGCGGGTCCCCGGGCTTGGCCGCAATGCGCGCGTGGGCCGCCCAGAAATAGAGGCTGGAAACCCCCGTCGTTGGGGTCAGGATGTGAGCCTGAAAATCCCGTCGACTGCTTTGGTCGCCCGCGCCCGCCGGTTTGTACCCAACTTCCAGAAGCAGGCTCGCTGGTGCTTGCCATCGCATGTGCAGCCAGTGGTCCACCCGATCGGCACCCAGGCCTGCCCGAGGCGGCGGGATGTCGTTCATCGTCCATCGCGCCTCGATCCCGTCGGGCGCTTCAACCACCTCGTAAACGCTGTCCTTGATGATCCCGCGACCGCCGAACGTCCCTGTGTGAACAAACTCGATGTGACTGAGGTCCATCAGGTTGTCGATGCTGAGACGGTAGTCCGCCTTCATCGCGGTCATGCCGGTGACGATCGGCATTTCCGTGCTGTCCAGGAAAGTGAACTCGGGCACCAGCGCTGTATCCGCCAATGCCACCTGACCCATCCAGACCCAGACCATCCGATGCCTTTCCACCACCGGCAGAGGCTCGAGCTGGGTGTTGGGCGGAGCCTTCTGAGAGAGAGGACTGCCGGTGCAACGACCTGTGTTGTCGAAGGTCAGCCCATGATACCCGCAAACAAGTCGTCCGGCCTCCACCCTGCCCAGGCTCAAGGGTGCGTACCGGTGAGGGCATCGATCGGGGAATGCGCCGACAGATCCGTCCTCACCCCGAAACAGGACCAGGTTCTGCCCGAGCAGGGTTCGACTCACGGGGGCATCAACCGGCACATCGGCGGCCCAGGCTGCAGCATACCAGGCGTTTCGAAGAAAGGTCACCGCAGACTAATCCCTGAACGTCGACTCAAGCCGCTGGATCACGTGCGATGTCGGCTCAGGAATTCCAGGACCGACAGGTTGAACAGGCGTGGCTGCTCCCAGAAGGCACTGTGACCGGTTTCCCCGATCAGGGTCATTTCCGCGCCCGGGATGTGGGCCGCCAGAACCCGAGCGAAGACAGGCGGAGAATAGAGATCGGCGTCGCCGTAGATCAGGTGGACAGGAAGGCGAAGCGCTTCAAGATCTGCGAAGGTCGGGCCCTCGGTTCCCTCAATCGATCTCCGCATCGAACTCGAGCCCCCCGGGCTGCTGGTCCTGGCGCGACTGGCCGCTTGCGCCTCGATCGCCAGCCAGCGCGCCACGCCCTCGGGGTTGGCTGCACGATAGGACGGGGACAACTCCTTGAACTCCGCCGGCATGCTCTGAAAGCTCGCGGGCAACACCCGTCTGATCATTTCCGCATAGGACGGTTCACGAAGGCCGATCAGGCTACAACTGATCGTCAGGCTAAGAACCCGTTCGCCATGGAGCACAGCGAAGCGAGCAGCGGTAAATGCACCGGCTGCCGTGCCGAGAAGATGCGCGCGCTCGAGGCCGAGGCCGTCAAGAAAGGCCCTCAGGTCGTCAACCGGCGGGGTAGCCGCTGCGTCGGGCGTGGTCTCGGAAAGGCCAGCACCACGACGCGAATAGGCCAGGACACGGAACCCTGCTGCGGCGAAGGCCGCCTGCTGATAAATCCACGCCTGGGCGGTTCCTGTGTGGGCATGCAGCAGAACCAAGGGCTGACCGTCACCGCCGGTGTCCCAGTACCAAAGGCGCCCCCCGGGAACCTCAACAAAGCCCTCGCGGGCGGCTAGAGGCGCAGGCGGTGCCGGAATCGAAGCCGGATCGTCGGGCCGGAGGAAGCGACCGCCACCCACCGATGTGTCGCAAACCGGCAGTGCCTCGGCTTTCGCCGCAAGGGGAAGCGCCAGCGCCCCGAACAGAACGCCTCTGAAGAGGCCACGCTTGGATGTCTGGTGCATGTGTGTTTCTCCAGCGACGGAACCCGTCATCAAGATATGGCCTGGAACGGCACCCAAACGGGGCTCCGGGATCCCGCCCCGCGTAACGCCGAACGCGGTTCAGACTTTGCGAGGATCAAGAGATGATGCGATGCGGCTCAGGGCCGGCGACAAGGACACTCCGGGGAAAAACCGGCGCAATGCAAGGCTCGCCGGAACGGGTTGAACAGATCAGCGGCCGATATCAGGGCCTGCAGGCCAGGCCCTGCAACAAGAGGCCGAAGGCAAAACCGCAAACCACCAATCTGCAGCGCAGGGACCCTCCAGGAAAGGTAACACCGGACCCGCTGCCCTAAGTCCGGCGCCGCAGCGCCGGACTGGACAGTTCAGAGGAAAGACGGATCAGAAGTTGTAGCGCAGACGCATTCCGAATGTCCGAGGGTTGCCGATCGCAGCAATAGATCCGCGGAGCACGCCCGTAGTCGGCGCGATAGAGGATTGATTGGACGCAGCCTGGTAGACGGCCTCGTCCTCAGCATTCCGGACATAGCCTTGCAGGGACCAGGCACCGTCGGGTGAGGTGTAGGTCGCGTCGAAATCGAACAGCGTGTAGGCGTCCTGGCTGAAGTTTGGACTGACCCAGTTGACGCCGATGACATGGTCCGACTGGTATTTCGCCGTCGCGCCCAGTTCGACCGCCCCACCGTTGGCTAGGTCGATCCGGCGGGAGTAACGCAGATTGGCGGTCCATTCCGGCGCACGCTGCAGCTGCTTGCCGCTGCAATCCGATCTGATCAAGCCGGGAGGACCAGCCGGGCCGCGGCTGACGCAGCCGTCAGTGAGCACTGTGCCCGAAGGAGAGCTGCCCGGCGTCGAATAAATGAACTCGTCGTAGTTTGTATTCAGGTACTCCAGACCCAAATCCAGCTTGTCATTGTCGGTAATCTGCCAAATGGAGTCAAGGCTGACACCTTTAATCGTCGCTTGACCCGCATTTCGCGTAATGAACGTTGAAACACCGGTTGTAGATTGACCAAGGAAGGAGATCTGCTGGTCCGTATACTCCCAATAAAACGCCTCAACGTTCATTTGGAGCGAGTTATCAAAGAACCTGTTCTTCATACCCAGCGTATGAGCCAGAAGGTATTCCGGTTGGAACTGGTCAGACGTAGTCGGATCAAAGCCACCGCTCTTGAAGCCCTTGCTGGCCGTGTAGAAGAGCATACTGTCGTCCGTCAAATCGTACTCGCCACCAACACGCCATGTCGTAGCCGTGCCTTCTTGTGCAGCGCTGATATCGGTAACAACCGTCACGCCCGCGACGCCACTTGTAAACGGAGTCTGAAACAACCGTGCCGACTTGGTGCGCGCCTCATCCGTGTAGCGAACGCCCGCCAGAACGCGCAACCTGTCGGTGATGCCATAGTTGACTTCCCCGAAAACGGCCCACGCCTCGGTCAGCAGCAGGTCAACATCCTGGATCTGATAGGCACCGGACAGTGGCGAGGCCTGCCGCTGGTCGTTGATCAGATAGACGTCCTGATCTTCCTCAAATGCGTAGGCACCGACGACCCAGTCTGCCTGACCCACTTCGCCGGCCAACCGGGCTTCGAAGCTTGTTTGAACGGACAGGTTACGATCAGTCGTAACGGCATCGGCACCGATTGAGGTGTCAGTGAGGACGTACCGGTAAGCCGGAATAGCCGTCAGGGTCGCAAAGCCAAGGTCCCAGTTCGCCTCTGCCGACAGCCCATGGAAGTCTATGTTGTTGGTGTTCCCGCCGGGATTGCGACGCCGGAGAGTGGGGAACAGCGCGGGCGTGATGCGGGGATCCTGCGATCCCGTCCAGGGATCGTTAAACAGTGCCGGGCGGAAGAGTCGGCCATATCCACGACCGCCCATGTGAGCGGCCTCGCCGATAACGTTCAGGGTGAAGGTATCGCTCGGCTTCCAGAGGAACCTCAGGCGACCAGACCGGGACTCGTCGTCGTTGCTACCGTCCGAAATATAGCCGTCGCGATGCACGACTTGCAAAGCGCCGCGCAGCGCCATCGTATCTCCGATGGGCAAGTTAAGCGCACCCTGGAATCTCTGCAGGTCGTAGTTGCCGACTTCGCCGGACACATATCCACCGAGCTCGCCCAGTCGCGGGGCGTTGGAAATGATGTTGAGCGCACCACCGGAAGAGTTACGCCCATACAGGGTTCCCTGGGGACCGCGGAGCACTTCTACACGCGCTGTGTCGAAGAAGACCGAGCCGAATGCCGAACTTCGAGCGATATAGACCCCGTCCATATTCAAGGAAACAGAGGCCTGGGTATACGGATTGGCCGCAATATCACCTACGCCGCGCACGAAGGTCTGGACCTGGGCGCTGGTATAGGCAATTTTCAAACCTGGAACGACGTCGTTGAGGCTTTGCGAGTCAGTGACACCTCGCGTTACCAGTTGCTCTGACGAGAGCGCCTCGATCGACAGCGACGCTTTTTGCAGGTTTTCTTCACGACGGTTTGCGGTGACGATTATCTCGTCGAGACTTGTAGGGTCCGCCGTGGGCGCAGAGGCTGCGGGCGCGGCTCCCGGCGTCTGAGCCTGCACCGAAGGGGCCAGGCCAAGCGCGCAAAGCGTGACACCCATCAATAGCATACCGCGGTTTGACGTCTTCATAGCTTCCCCCAAATCAATTCCGTTAATCGGAATGTGCATTCATTTAACGAGACTATTCTCCAATTGCGCCTGTCTGGCAAGGGGAGGATGCCAAATCGCGGCCAGCGACTGCGCTTCTCGACAGATACTTCCGGTGAGCGGATTTCTGTACCGGCCCTCCTGAGGTGGTTTGGGACGCCTCAGTGGCCGCACCCACAGCTCCACCACCGTCAGGGATCGTCGGAGGGGATCACAGTAGATGGTCCGGACGGTCATCATATTGGATGGCAAAAGGCCCGCTGTGTCTTCGGAGCATGAAAGACATGCAGGTCGGGCGCGGCACCCTGCCCTGCCTCCGCTCAGTTCAGACAGCATGTCGTTGGACTGGGCTCACCGCCACCGTCTAAGTCGGAGCGCAGCCGCTTCCGGGGCCCGATCGGGCGCGCGTGCATCGAGTGACACAAAGTCCACTTCAATGCCGCTGCCTGTAACGAGCTACAAATCTATCCCGCCGAGCGCGATGTACTTGATTTCGAGGTAGTCCTCCAAACCGTACTTGGAGCCTTCCCGGCCAAGTCCAGAGGTCTTGACGCCTCCGAAAGGAGCGACCTCGGTCGAGATCAGTCCTTCATTGACACCGACCATTCCGAACTCGAGCGCCTCGGATACGCGAAAAATCCGGCCCAGATCCCGGGAGTAGACATAGGCCGCCAATCCAAACGGCGTGTCATTCGCGAGCGCGATTGCCTGGGCTTCGGTCTCAAAGCGAAACAGGGGTGCAACCGGGCCGAAGGTTTCATCCCGGAAGATCAATGCGTCTTCACCGACGTTGGTCAGCACGGTGGGCTCGAAAAAGCTGCCACCCAGGGCGTGCCGCCGCCCACCTGAGGCGATGATGGCGCCTTTGGACAGGGCGTCAGCGACATGTTCCTCGACCTTGGCGACCGCGTTTTGGTCGATGAGTGGCCCCTGGACGACGCCCTCCGCCATACCGTCACCGACCGTCAGCGCACGGGAGGCCTCTGCCATCTTCGCGGCGAAGGTGTCGTAGACGCCAGCCTGTACGAGAATCCTGTTTGCGGCGATGCAGGCCTGCCCGGTATTGCGGAACTTCGCATTGATCGCCCCGACGACCGCACGATCGAGATCGGCGTCGTCAAAAACAATGAAGGGGGCGTTGCCGCCGAGCTCCATACTTGTGCGCTTGATCGTCGGCGCGCACTGGGCCAGCAGCTTCGCCCCGACCTCGGTAGAGCCGGTGAAGGAAAACTTCCGCACGACGGGGTTCGAGGTCAGTTCGCCACCAATCGCCTGGGCGGAGCCTGTCACGATATTGCAGACGCCCCGGGGAAGTCCTGCGCGTTCGGCGAGAACGCCCAGTGCGAGGGCCGAAAGCGGTGTTTGGCTCGCTGGCTTTATGACTCCGGCGCAGCCGGCGGCCCAACCGGGACCAGCTTTCCGCGTGATCATGGCGGAAGGGAAATTCCAGGGCGTAATGGCCGCGAACACCCCGATCGGCGACTTCTGGACGAGAAGGCGCCGACCCGCGACATTGTTGGGAATGATGTCGCCGTAGACGCGCTTTGCTTCTTCGGCGAACCACTCAATGAAACCGGCCGCGTAAAGGATTTCGCCCCTTGCCTCGGACAAGGGCTTGCCCTGCTCTGCCGTCATGATGACGGCGAGGTCATCGATATTGGCCAGCATCAGGTCGTGGAGCCTTCGAAGGACCTGGCTGCGGTCCTTCGCAAGAGCCTGTTTCCAACCCACCATGGCTGCTTCCGCAGCCTCTATGGCCCGGCGGGTCTCCGCTATGCCGCCGCCCGGAACGCGCGCGACCAAATGCCCGTTGGCGGGATTGCGCACCTCGAGGGTCGAGAGATCGTCAGCCTGGACCCAGTCTCCGTTGATCAGCATCGCCTGACGCAGCAGGCCGGGATCTTTCAGAGGCAGGGCGACGGGATTGTCCAGCGTGCCAGTCATGTCAGAACGCTCATCACGCCGGATTGCGGCCAATGAAGAAGGCTTCGTCCGGATCGGACGTCGGGCTCAGGCCGGAGGCCTCCTGACCCCGCCGCAGGGCGATCATGTCCTTGGCGTAGACACGGCCTGTCGGGTGCCGGATCGGCCCCCCATTGTAGCCCTGAAGCCACCCCTGGTATTTCCACATCATCCGGTTGATCAGGCCACCTCCCGGCGACCGGCTGTTCTGGAAAGCGGTGCGGGCGGGGGTGAGCTGGTAGAAGATCTTCGTGGCCGCCTCATAGTCGCCCGCCTGGATCAACGCATGAATCCGCGGGAGCCAGGGACCGAAGAAGGCTGAATAGTTGGTGCCGCAGAACGGAATTGGCATGATCTGGGCCAGCGGCACATACTCGGCCTCGAGTGGCGACGAGATGACCACCTCCTTGTGAAAATGCCGGTGCACCTCGATCGCTGCCATGATCTGCGGGTGCCCCCCCTCCGCCTTGATGGCGGCGACGTTGGGGCAATCATCCACGAGCCTGCGCAGCAGCGACACAGGAATATCCGCCGGATCAAGGCGGGAGAATCCCCAGGTCGGTATTGGAAACAACATGACGGCCAGATCCGTCGCGTCACACATCGCCTTTGTGTAGGCATAGACCTCTTCGAGCGACTGTGGATTGAAATAGGGGGGATAGCCCAGCAGCACGAGTTCAGCACCGGCGGCTTCCGCAAGTTTCAAGGCTTCGAGATTGTCTTCCAATGTGTTGAACACGGCATGGTGGACCACGAAGATCCGGCCGGCGGCCTGTTCGACCATGATCCGGCAGAATTGCTCATATTCCTCTAGGCTGATGACCACCTCAGAGCAGGCCAGTGTTCCGATGAAGCCTTGGCCGACAGCCGTTTCCACATCGTGGCGAATGGCCGCTTCGTTGAGCCGCTTGAAGTCCGAGGTGACGGTCGGGATGGTGACGTTGGCGACGCCAACCAGGCGTTCACGCGCCCAATCGCGAGCTTCCTTGCGGGTATAACTGGCCATTGACGGCTTCCTTGTCCGACGGACTCCCTAGGAGCCCTTCTTCAAAAACGAGATGGGGAGAGGTGTGGCGAGTCCGGCGTCAAGGGCCCTTCCGAGCACCATCTCGGCAATGACCACGTCCTGAAGGCCGCCGCCGACAGACTTGTACATCGGCGACGAAGCCGCGAGGCGTTCCGGCTCGATTTCACCCCGCATCAATGCGCTGAGAGAGAAGGCCCGACCGGCAACATCAATGCCGTCAACGGCCGCGGCGATCATGTCGCCCGTCTCATGCAGGACTTCCTCGAGCATATCGCAGACGATGAAATCCGACCTCGCGACGACAGAGACGTCGAGTTCGCGCTGTTCCGGAACGGTTGAGCCAATCGAGACGACCAGGGAGTCGTGTCGCAGCCATTCGCCGAAAAGAATGGGTTGCTCTCCACGGGAACGGGCAGCGGCAAGAGCGATGGTCGCGCCATCGACCGCCTCTTCTGGCTCGGCCACCGCCCGGCATTTCACGCCAAGCTCAGCCGCCATCGTTTCGGCAAAGGCTTCCCGGCGCGCTGGCGTCGGGCTGAAGACCACGACTTCCTCAAGAGGCCGGACCGCCGCGAACGCACGCACGTGCATGGAGGCCTCAAGCCCGCTGCCCAGGACAGCGAGCCGCGCCGCGCCGGGCGTGGCCATCCGGTCGAGTGCGGCTGCTGACGTCGCGGCGGTCCGGTAACCGGTGATGAGGTTGGCGTCGACGATCGCCGCGATAGAGCTTGTCTCGCGGTCGAACAGGACGATCACGTATTCGGCCCCGGGCACAGTTGCACTGTTGGACCGGCCCATGAGCTTGGCACCGAAATACCGGCCCGTTGAGGGAATGGCGGGAAGGCACCGCAACCACGACTGGCTACCGCGAGCTACTGTCCTCGGAGGCGTCGATGCCGGTTGCTCGGGAGCCGAATAGGCAGATTGAAGAGTCCCCACGGCCTCGCCCCAGTGAAACACGGCTGCCGATGCTTCGGCTGAAACGAACACGGGGTTGGCAATCACTCACACACTCCTCGAAGGCGGTTCGGCGACGCTGGAGACGGGATCCCGACGGACGCTGACGACCACCAGTCTCATATTGAGATCACTCAATCAATCAATTGATGCAATTCAATAAGCGTCTTGTTGTCGCGATCTCGATGGATTGCATGGGCAGGCTGGCGAGCGCTATCTACGCGTGAAGCCCCTTCGGCCCAGTCCAAGGCCCTGATGTCAGACGATCTCCGCAGACTGCGATCCTACCTCGATGATGCGCGCCGGAATGACCGGCAGCGGCTGCCGTCGGAGGCCAGGCTGGCGGAGGAGGTCGGCGTGACCCGTAGCCGTTTGAGAAGCCTTCTGAAGCAGTTGGAAAGCGAAGGCCTTGTCTGGCGTCACGTCGGTAAGGGTACCTTCGTCGGCGAACGGACGATGACGGCCAATCTCGGCGATCTTGCCGGTCTGCTCAGCCCACAGGATGCCTTTGAGGCGAGGCTGGTTCTGGAGCCGCAGCTCGCAGCAATGGCGGCGCGGCGCGCTTCTCCGCGCGAGATCGACGAGATGCGGCTGTGCCTCGAGAAAATGGCCGGCATCACCGCCTTCGAGGAGTGGGCCCTGTGGGACGAGCGACTGCACCGTCTCGTGGCGAAAGCAGCCCATAATGAGCTTCTGCTGGCGCTCTACGATACCGTCCGCCAGTGCGCGCCGTCGGGTATGCGAACGCGGATTCGGAACGTCTTTTCCGGTAGTCCCCGGGCAGAGACCAATCACGAGCATGAAGCCTATTTCGCGGCAATCGCCGCCCGGGACCCGCAACGCGCCGAACACCTCATGCGCGAACACCTGCAATCGATCCGGCAAACACTGTTCGGGCCGACCTAGGGACGGGACCGTCGAGGATCGTCCGAACGACCCGGGTCCCTAGAGCAGATCCACCCGTCGACCTGACTGGTTTTGAGCACTTGATGAGGTCTTGCTCGCAAGGTCCGGCCAGACCTGAATGCGGCTGGATGGGTTATGACCAGAATGCATCGAATTTCGATAACTCAGTAGGGCATTCCCAGTGCTCAACGACCAGCTCGCCGTCAAAACGCCAGACCCCGAATGCCAGCATCTTGAGCGATTGGCCCCCGCGCTCGGCGGTGAGCTCCACGGGAGCCATCGCATGAACATCATTGATCAGGATGTCACCGACCAATGAGACCTTGAAGGTCTGGTTGGTCAGGTCGCGCATTTGCTTGCCATGAGCCGCCATGCCTTCCGGGCCTACGAACCTGCCCGCTATCTGGCTGGCACCCGGTGTGTGGCAAACATAGTCGGGCGAGATCCTTGCGAAGAAGAGCTGACGGTCGCCCTGATAGAGGTTCAGAAGCGTCGCAAGGTTGGGGTGTGGGATCACGACTTCAGGAGGTCCGCCAGATCCGGCCGATTGCGGCGAACGGCGTCGTGGTTCGTGGAGTCGTGTCCCGCATAGACCCCGCGCTCCCAGGATCGCTTCAGGGGATCGATCACATTCAGCCCCATACGCCCGATCTGCTTGATCTCCATCTCGACGCGTTCGCCGTCCTGGATGAAGCCAAGGCCTTCGTGATTGGTGCCGCAGAAAATCAGATCGCCGGACTGCAGGGTCATGATGCGGGTCGCGAACTCGATGATTTCAGGCACCTGATGCTCCATGTCATCGGTGCTGTAGTTGTGTCGCAGTTCGCCGTTGTTCCAGAACTGGACGTGAAGGTCGTTGGGGTTCTCGATCTCATCAGCGGTGACAATGCATGGACCGATCGGCGCAAAGGTATCGAACGACTTGCCGAGCCAGCTCCCCTTTTTCCAGGTGACCCGTCCCTCCCCGCGCGCCGTTACGTCAATCCCGCAGGTGTAGCCGAAGACGGCCTCACGCCAGTTTTCCTGTGTGATCTTCTTGGCCGGCCCCTTGATGACGAGGACAAGCTCGGCCTCGTGCATGAAGGCCCAGGGCTCGTCGAAGTCAGGGAGCTCGATCATGTCCTCTGGCCCCACCACAGCGTCGGGGTTTTTCAGGAACATGTTCAGAGGCCGGGCCTCGCGTTGCGCGTGCTCCCAGTAGTTCGCGATGCAGTTGACGATTTTTCGCGGCTGGGGGACGGGCGGGAGAAGGCGAACCTCCCCGATCGGAGTTCGCGCGCCCGTGCGCTGGCGCTCGGCCAGCGGCTCCCTGAGATCATCGAACCCATCGATCACGCCGCGCATGAGATCCATGGGCGACTGGCCGGGGGGCACAATGTCCGTAGCATCCACGACAGCGCCGTCGACGAGCAGGCCGAAACGGACACCTTCCTCACGTTTGAACAGAACGAGCTTCAAGGTGCGGTCCCCCTGATCAGAAACTGTGTTGGGTTGCGTCGAATTCAGGCACAGCGGCGCGGAACTGCTCGAACCAGTCGACGAGCGCCGGGCAGTTCGACCGCCAGTCATATTGCTTGCGCCAATCGAGATAGCCGAGCGAACAGCCAAGCGCGATGGCACCGATGCTGACGGGCGCAAGACTCGGCGGTCTTTGCACGGCAAGGGCCAGAGCCCGCTCGATCTTGCCCAACTGATGCGCCACCCACCAGGCGCTGACATGCTCCTCCGGACGGAACCGGCGTTCGACAGCGATGGCGACTGCCGCGTCCGTCAAGCCGTCAAAAAGCGCCTGCTCGGTCAGATCCGCGATTCGGGCCTCGCCGGGTGGAGGGAGCAGTTGATTGTCGGCGAGGTAGTCGAAGTATTCAACGATCACGGCGCTATCGAAGACAGACCGTCCATCGGCCAGGACGAGACAGGGCATCTTGCCCAACGGGTTGTCCGTCCTGAGCGGATCCGTCTCATCCGCAACATCGGCACCCACGCGCTCGAACCGGGCATCCAGGCCCAGCCGCATGGCGACGATGACGACCTTGCGTCCGAATGGGGACGTGTCGCTGGATCGGAGCAGCATGTCTTTCATGTCGGACCCTCGGCCTAGGCGGCTTCAAAGATGTGTATGGCGCAGGCACCGTGGTCCAGGCCTGCGATCCCGCCACCCGTGACATGAGTCAGGGCAAGCCGCGCGCCCTCAACCTGTCGCCCTCCGGCCTGGCCTGTAAGCTGCCAGTAGGTCTCGACCACCTGCGCCACGCCGCTGGCCCCTACCGGATGCCCTTTGGACAGCAGGCCGCCGCTTGGGTTCACGACCGTGTCGCCGCCCAGGGCAGTCCTGCCCGAGTGCAGCAAGGCAACCGCTTCGCCTTCCGGGCAGAGACCCAAGGCCTCATAATAGACGAGTTCGGCGATCGTGAAGGCGTCGTGCAGTTCGATCATGTCGAGGTCGCCAGGCCCGATACCGGCTTCCTCATAGGCCTCTGCAGCTGAATGGTAGGTGATTTCCGGCCGCAGCATATCCCGAAAACCCGCAGTGACCTTACCGGAGTGCAGCACGGAGGCGCGGACGCGGATGGCCGGTGGCTGGCCATGGCGAGCCCATGCGGCTGCCGACATCAGGACCACCGCCGCGGCACCGTCGCCCGTCGGGCAGCACTGGAAGAGGGTGAGAGGATCGGCGATGGGCCGTGACGCCAGCACCTCCCCAACCGTCGTTTCCTTGCGGAGCTGCGCATAGGGATTCAAGGCACCATGGCGACGTGCCTTGACGCTGACCGTAGCCAGATCCTCAAGGGTCGTCCCGCGTTCGTGCATGTGGCGCCGGGCCCGCATGGCGTAGAGCGCAGGCATGACCATGCCCTGCTGCACTTCGGGGTCTTCGCCAACCAGAGGCAGGGTGCCGCCACCGAACTGGGTCAGTTTGTCGACACCAATGACGAGGGCAATGTCGTGCTCGCCGTTCGTGATGGCCTTGCAACCCAGCTGAAGGGCCGTAGCGCCTCCCGAGCAGGCATTGTCGACATTGGTCACCGGCACGCCGCCGATGCCGAGGTCCTTGACGATACGCTGCCCGGTCAACATCCCGCCGAAAGCATGACCGCAGAAAACCGCGCCGAGGTCGCTGAAGGCGAGGCCTGCGCCGCGGCAGGCTTCCGCCACCGCAGGCGCAGCAAGACCAGAGTAGGACGACAGCTTGTGCTTGCCCATGGCGATCATGGCCGCGCCGACGACGTAGGGGTCACTCACCGTCTTGCACTCCGCTGAACCACCAGTCGCCATTGTTGGCCATGACAGCCATGCGCTGCCCGATTTCGGGTTCAACAGCCGTCAGGATGAGCCCCATCACCCGAACTCCATCGTCCAGATCGACATAGCCGATGACGTAGGGGGTTTCTCGGGTCGATGAGATGTGGACTGTCGAGAAGCTGTAGAGCTCGCCCCGGTTCGCCAGTCGGGCAACCGAAACGTTCGAGGACCCGCAGCTGCAGCAGAAGGCGCGCTGCGGGAAGGCGCACGTTTGGCAGACAGCGCACCGCATGCCGATCAGGACTGCGCCGCCCGTATCAGCCTCTACCCGGACCGGTTCGGCGAGGTCAAAGATCGGTTGCAGCGACACGACAGTCAATTCATTCCGGTTATCGGATGATCATACCGTTAGGCGGTATTATTCGCATGGTCAAGGCTTGCCCGCGGCAGGTTCACCCAGCATATTCCGCGCAAAGAAATATCGTTTCATCGGAGCAGCCCATGACCAGCAATCCGCCGCGCCGCCTGGTCACAGGCCACGATGCCAACGGGAAGTCGGTGTTTCTCGAAGACGGGCCTCCGCCGCAGTTCAACGCGGCAAGCAACGAGCGCGTCACCTATTATGAGCTCTGGAACACCGAAGGCGCGCCTACCCCTATCCGCCCGGTCGAGGCGCGCGAACCGAACGACCGCCCGCTTCAGCTACCGCCGCCCCGTCACGGGACCATAATTCGGATGATTGACGTTCACGCCGGCAATGCAAAGGGCATGGTGAAGCGCGAGGATGGCCGGTCCTCGGCCATGCACCGGACCAGCACGATCGACTATGCCATCGTGATGTCGGGCGAGATCTACGCCGTCCTGGATGACGAGGAGCGGCTGATGAGAGCCGGCGACATTCTCATCCAGCGCGGTACGGACCATGCCTGGGAGAACAGGTCTGACGAGAGCTGCAGGATGCTGTTTGTCCTGATCGACGGAGAGTTCACGGAAGAGACAAAGGCCCTCGTGCCGAACATGCTCGTGAATATCGCTCCACCTTCGCTCAGGAAGGAGCACTGAGACCGGCGGCGAAGTCCGCGATACGCGACGCAAGTTTCAGTGGCTGATGCCGCGCCATCACGTGACCTGCGCCTTCCACAATCTCGAAGACCGCGCCCGGAATTCTCGCTGCCGCCTGGGCGACGGCCTCAGCGGGTCGGACGTCCTGGTCACCCGCCAGTACAAGGGTCGGGTGGGCGACCGCCTCAAGACTGAACTCGGCCGCGGCGAAAGCCCGATTTAACTGGGCGAAGGAGGCGGGGTCCTGGGCAAGAAAGCGCGCGCGGTACTCAGCGTAGTCCTCTCCCCTGAGACTCTCGGGATAGGTCCGTGAAAGCGCACCGTCCGCGATAGATCGCATGCCCTGCTCTGCGACCGCCGTGGCGCGCGCCAGCGTCTGCTCCCGCGCGCTGGCGTCCAGCGACAGGGCAGGCGAACACAGCACCAGGCCACCGATCTGATCAGGAGACAGCGCTGCGGCGCTGAGTGCCATGACAGCCCCTGCAGCCACGCCGACGACGACCGGGCGATCAAGATCGGCGGCCTGGCAGATCGAGATCACGTCGTGGGCGAGGTCTTCGAAAGAAAACGCCGGCGGCGCCTTTTCTGACAGGCCCGCTCCGCGGATGTCGAAGGTTGCAACGCGGTGGCGACGGCGAAGCTGTTCCGCGACAATACCCCAGCTCCATGAGGAGCCGCCCATCTCATGGACGAGAAGGATGGATCTCCCCTGCCCCTCACACTCGTAGAACAGACTGGGGTCGCCATGTGTCCAGGCCATACCGCTAATTTCCTTCTGGCTGTCCGGTGCCCCTTGAGCCCCGCACATTAGCCCTATAGGTTCACATTTTGAAATACCCTTCCGCTGACCGGAGTTCACCATGCGCACGCTTCAACTGTTTGTGGATGGTGCCTGGCGGCCCTCGGCCTCCGGCGAGCAGCGAGAGGTGCTCAACCCCGCGACCGAAGAAGTAGAAGCCCGCTTCTCCGCTGCCGGCCCCGAAGACCTCGCGTTCGCCGCACAGGCGGCTCATGACGCGTTCGCCGGATGGAGCAGGTCGTCTCCCCTCGAGCGCTCGGACATACTTCGTCGAACGGCGGCGCTGCTTCGGCGCGATGCCGCCAGCCTGGCTGAGTTGATCACTCGCGAGAACGGCAAGATCCTCGCCGAAAGTCATGCCGAGGTGGCCTGGGCCGCAGAGTTCCTCGAATGGTTCGCAGAGGAAGGCCGGCGCACCTATGGCCGGATCGTACCCGCCAAGAGTCAGGGCGTCCGGCAGTCCGTCGTCAAGGAGGCGATTGGTCCGGTCCTCGCCCTGTCGCCCTGGAACTGGCCGCTCATCACGGCCGTCAAGAAGGTTGCCGCGGCCCTGGCGGCGGGATGCACCGTCGTTCTGAAGCCGGCCGAAGAGGCCCCTTCGGCGGCCGCACGCCTCGCCGAGCTTCTGGTTGAAGCAGGCATCCCGAACGGCGTTTTCAACGTCGTTTACGGCGATCCTGCGCTCATCTCGTCCACTCTGATTGCCGCGCCCGAGATCAGGAAGATCGGATTCACGGGATCGGTCAGCGTGGGCCGGGCGCTGGCCGAACAGGCCGCGCGCCTTCTCAAACCCATTACGCTTGAGCTTGGCGGCCACGCGCCGGTGATCATCTTCGAAGATGCCGACATCGAACGGGCTGTCCAGAAGCTGGCCCCCATCAAGTTCCGCACGTCCGGCCAGGTCTGCAGTTCGCCGACCCGCTACTATGTCCACGAGGCGGTCGTTGGCAGGTTCACCAGTTTGATGGGCGACGCCGCCTCCGGCCTCAAGGTCGGAAACGGCCTGGATGCTGGCGTTCAAATGGGGCCGCTGGCGCATGACCGCAGACTGGCCGCCATGCAGGACCTGGTGAGCAATGCAGTAGAGCGGGGCGCTCGAGTCACGACAGGCGGGGCCCGCATCGGGGAGCGCGGATACTTCTTTGCGCCGACCGTCCTGACCCACACGCCTGACGACGCCCGGATCATGTCTGAAGAACCGTTCGGCCCGGTCGTGCCGATCTCGTCCTTCAGCGACTACGACGAGGTCATCAAACGCGCCAACGCGGTCAACTATGGCCTGGCCGGCTATGCCTTCACTCGCTCCCTCGCGACAGCGCGCAAGGTCAGCGAGGATCTCGAATGTGGTTGCGTGGGCGTCAACACCCCGGCCATCTCAACGGTCGAAGCGCCATTTGGCGGGTTCAAGGAAAGCGGCGGCGGCAAGGAAGGCGGCCAGGAGGGCATCGAAGCCTTCCTGCGGACGAAATTTGTCGTGGAAGACATTTCGTAAGCTTCCACAGCGCGCACAAAAAATGGCTGAGCTCCCCCACGGGAGCTCAGCCAGTCTTCAGTTGGGTCGGTAGATCAACTGAGTATGCGAACGTCGCTGAGGTCCTTGGCTCCCCGTTGAACCGCAAAGGTCGCCCCTCGGGACTCGAGGACCGGGAGATCAGCGAGAATATTCACGATGTGAGACTGCGTCGGCATCTGCTCCCAGGTCGCCCGATTCAAGGTCACCTCACCCTGGCCGCGATAGAACTCGACCGTCTCTGTCTTCCCGACTGCGGGCGTCAGGGTCGGATAGGCGGCGTCCGCCTGCCCCACTGCATTGACCCGGGGGAAGTAGCGATAGTGCAGGACACCATCGACTGCGGCCGGCGTGGGCGGCGGCGACGCGGACAGACCGCTGAGTTCCATCTTCAGAAACTCATGGCCGCCCCAGGACGCACGATAGAGCCGTGAGCCTTCGCCGACTTCAGGCGGAGGCAGGTCTGCGAACAGCTTGGAATAGCCAAGCTCGTCGCGTCCCGTCAGAATGGCGTCGGCGAAATTCTCCCACAGCACGGTGAGCAAGGGCCCGCGGACATCGTCCACCTGGCCCTTGAAGCGGGCCGGAAATCTCATCCCGAGTGCATCGTAGCCCCGGCCCGCCAGCCACGGGATGTCCGTGAGCGCAAAGTGCTCGAAGGTGACCACAGGATCACCGTCGAGCGAGAAGCCGGGGGGCAGGAGCGCCTCAAGCTTTGCTGCATCGGTCAGGAAACTGACCGTCGCATGCGCTCGAGGGGAACTGGCGTAGTCGAAACGCCCGCCGACCGCGTCTTGCCTCGGACCCGGGCTGGGTCCGAAAAAGACGGGCATACGGTAGCGACGGGTGGGATCGAACTGCACTGCGTGTCTGCTCCTAGAAATTCACTCGAAGTCGCGCACCCTGCTGCCCGTAGGCCGCCGAATGCCAAAGCAGGGAAGGCAAGGCCAAGCCAACGATCAAGGGTCCCTTGCGAGCGCTCCCCCTTGGCCTCTCCCAGGTATTCCGCTTAACGGAATGTCCTTTTGTTTAAAAAGCCTGTCACGCTTATTGAGGGTTCGCAAGCGCATTATACCGACAGAATGGATTGCAGTTTCTGCAATCGAGGCGCTATATCGATAGCTTATTCCATTGAGCGGAAATTATCCGTGACTAACCAGATACCGCGAAAATCGCCGCTCGATGGTGTTCGGGTCGTTGATTTTACGACCTTCTTGTCGGGCCCCTACTGCACCCAGATACTCGGTGACCTGGGTGCCGAGGTCATCAAGGTCGAGCCTTTCGAGGGTGATAGCAGCCGCACCATTCCCCCCTACTTTGTTGGCGATGACAGCGCCTATTTTCTATCAACGAACCGAAACAAGCGGAGCATCGCGCTTAACCTGAAAACCGCAGATGGTCAGTCCGCCGCGCGCGCTCTGATCGAAAAGGCAGATATCGTTGTCGAGAACTATCGGCCTGGAGTGGCGGCGAAGCTGGGGTTTGACCCCAAGGTAATCCGCGCCGCACAGCCTCGCCTCATCTGGGTGTCTATCAGCGGCTTCGGCCAGGAGGGGCCGTGGAGCAACAGGCCCGCCTACGATATGACGGCCCAGGCGCTCTCAGGCGTCATGAGCCTGACCGGAGAGCCCGGCAGGCCGTCGGTGAGGCTCGGCATTCCGGCCGGAGACACGATCGCCGGAATGTACGCCACCATCGCCGCGCTCGCGGCCCTGGCCGACCTGCGCCAGTCCGGCGAAGGCCAGACGATCGACATCTCCATGCTCGACTGTCAGCTCTCCATGCTGTCCTACCAAGCCCAGTACGCGCTTGTAGCTGGCATCACGCCGGGACCGCAGGCGGCGGGCCATGACTCGATCCCAACCTATCGGTCGTTCATGGGTCGGGATGGCCGACAATTCGTGATCACGGCAAACACCCAGCGCATGTGGGAACAACTGTGTGACGTCATCGGACGCCCCGACCTTCCTGCAATGACTGTCTTTGCCAGTCAGAAGTCCCGCCTGATCAACAAGCAGGATCTGTGGCGAATTCTGGAGGCGTCCTTCGCTACCGAGGACGCACAGCATTGGATTGACCGGCTCGGTGCAAGCGGCGTTCCGGTCGCGCCGATCCGCACGGTGCCCGAGGCTATCCAGGACGCGAGGGAGCACGATCGTGGAATGATCATTCCCCTTCAGCATGAGGACGGCCGAGCCATAGACATGGTTGCCACGCCCATACGAATGGACAACGTCGTTTCGCCCAAGGGCTTCCCCCCCGCGCTGAACGAAGACGCCGCCTATATCCTCAGCGATTTGCTCGGGATGGACGCTGGCCAGATCGAAGCGCTGACGCAGTCAGGCGCGTTGCTCGCGCAAAAGCCCTAGGGAGTCCCGGCGCAGATGAGCACCAACCGAACTCACGACGCGAGCAAGCGTAGCTGGGTCGAATCCGCAAATGATCCCGACACGGACTTTCCGCTGCAGAACCTGCCCCATGGTGTCTTCAGCACTCCGGGGAAGGCGGCCCGAGGCGGCGTCGCCATCGGCGACAGGATCCTGGATATGCAGGCCTGGATCGACGCCGGCCTGGCCCCGTCCGACGTGCTGGAGGTAGCCCGGGAAGCAGCCAAACCCGAACTCAACGGCCTGCTCGCCATGGGCAACCGCGCTGCCGGTCGGCTGCGCGAAGCGCTCTTCGATTTCCTTTGTGAAGATTCCGGTTCGCAAAGGGCGGACCTGCTGGTCTCGATGGACGACGCGTCGCTCCATCTCCCGGTCTACATTCGTTCGTTCACCGACTTCATGACCTCCGTCCACCACGTCACGGCGGCACGCAAGTCGAGACCCGCCCGCCCCCTGAACGAGAATTTCCTTCATCTCCCCGTGGCCTACAACAGTCGGTCGTCATCGGTGACAGTTGACGGGGTCGCCTTTCCAAGGCCTTGGGGCCAGCGCCGCGAAGAGAGCGGAGAGGTCGTTTTTGAACCGAGCAGTCTGCTGGATTTCGAGGTCGAATTTGGCGCGCTGATCGGTCCCGGCAATGCCTTGGGACAGCGCGTTTCCCTGGACGACGCCGAAGACCAGCTCTTCGGCTACCTGCTCGTCAACGACTGGTCGGCCCGCGACATCCAGCTCTGGGAAATGCGGCTGGGGCCCTTTCTGGGCAAGAGCTTCCGGACGACCATTTCACCGTGGATCATAACCAGTGCGGCCCTGGAGCCGTTCCGGGTTGCCCCCCAGCAGAGGTCGGCGGACGAGCCTCGCCTGCTCCCGTATCTCGACTCGGCTGCACATCAGAAGACCGGAGCGATCGATGTCGCGCTGCGAGCCACGCTGACGTCCCGTCAGATGCGCGAGGATCGAATGGAGCCGCTGGAGATCGTTCGCACCAATCTTCAGCACTGCGCCTGGACCCTAGCGCAGATGCTCACGCACCACACGTCAAATGGCTGCAACATGGAATCTGGCGACCTGATCTCAAGCGGCACGGTCTCCGGCCCCACCGATGAGGAAGCCGCTTGCCTGTTCGAACGCACGGCAGGCGTCCTGCCCCTTACGCTGCCGACGGGCGAGGAGCGCCTGTGGCTCGAAGACGGCGATGAACTCGTCATCACCGGACGGGCGTCTCGAGAAGGCTACCGCTCGATCGGTTTCGGGTCGTGCGGGGCAGAGATTCTTCCCGCTGACCCGGGCTAGGTGTGAGCTCTCAATAGGTTGTCCATCCGTCCCGGACCGCGACAACCCCCTCCGTCGCGCCGCGAGCCGTCGTGGCGCAAGCCGTGAGCGTTGAAGCTCCCATCCCCGCCAGAAGCAGTCGCCGGTTCATCATCACTGTCCGGCTATCGTTGGGAACAATCGAGGGATCGGGCGTCCTTGCAGGAACGCCAGAATGTTTTCCGCACTGTCGGCGTAGAATCCGGTCATGCTTTCGACGGTGGAAAAGCCAAGGTGCGGTGTCAGAACCGTTCCGGGAGCAACGAGGAGTGGATCGTTTGCCGGAACGGGTTCTTCATCGAACACATCGATGGCGGCGCGGATCCGGCCCGCGTGGAGAGCGCTGACCAAAGCCTCAGCCTGAACCAGACGGCTGCGCGCAGTGTTGATCAGCAAGGCCCCACCCTTCATCGCCGCAAGCTCTGCCTCACCCACCACGCCGTAGGTTCGCGGCGAACCCATCAGGTGCAGGCTGACGATATCGCTCCGGGAAAACAGGTCGGACTTGCTGACGCGCCGGACCCCCACCTCCTCGCAACGCTGATCGGTTAGGTTAGCGCTCCAGGCGACGACCTCCATACCAAGGGCGAGGCCGTATCGCGCCACTCGGGCACCGATCCGGCCCAAACCTGCAATGCCGAGGACCCTGCCCTCCAGCACGCGTGCCAGCCCCAGGCCCTGCTGGAAACGACCCGCGCGAATGGCCGTGTCTGCGCGAGGGATGTCGCGCTCCGCCGCCATGATCAGGGCCAGCGTCAACTCTGCTGTGGCCGCCGGCGAATAGGCTCCACTGCCCGCGCAGATGATCCCTCTGGCCTGGCAGAAGTCCAGATCGACGTGCGGGGCGTGAAATCCCGTCAACGCCAGTAACTTCAGACTGGGCAGCTGTTCCAGCAAGGTCCGCGGGAAGGGCTGGCGCTCCCGCATGGGCAGGATGATATCGAATGCCGATAGCGCTTCAGCGGCTCGATCCCCCAAGGGCTCGCTGAACACGGTGATCTCGCAGAGACCTTCAACCTCAGCCCAGTCCGCACATTTTCGGGCGACACCGAGCCAGTCATCCGTGATGGCGAGCTTCATCACGGCGTGGACAGAAACGCCGAGACGGTATTTGTGAACAGGACCGGATCCTCGATGTTGCAGAGGTGGGCGCCGTTCAACTCCACCACGCGCGAGCCGGCGATCTGCTGTGCCATGGCATGCACGACAGCAGGCGGAGGCCCCAGATCATGGCTGCCAGCCAGTAGAAGGGTCCTGGCGGAGATACTGGACAGGCCTGGACGCAGATCCATGTCTCTCAGAGCCGCGCAGCAGCCAATATAGCCATCCGCGGGCATCGTCGTCAGTTGGCGTTCGACATCCCCGATCGCTTCCGGGGATGTCCCGGCGAATTCCGGCGTGAACCAGCGGCTGACCACCATCGGCGCGACCGCCGCCATACCGCCCTCCCGGACGGTCTGCATGCGAGAGTCCCAGTGAGGACCGCCCGTGAATGGGGCCGCGCTGGAACAAACCAAACGCCGAATCCGCTCCGGCGCATGGATCCCCAGCCAAAGGGCGGTCATTCCGCCCATGGACAGGCCGCAAACATCGAAGCGCTCCCATCCGAGGGCGTCGGCGATGGCCAGGGCATCCTTACCAAGTTGGTCCATGGTGTATTCGCCGGACGGAACACTCGACCGGCCGTGCCCCCGGGTGTCGTAACGCGCGACCCGATGCGTCTGAACCAAAGCCGCGATTTGCGGCGACCACATTTCGAGGGTCGTCCCGAGGGAATTCGACAGCAGAAGTGGAGCTCCGTCTTCGGGTCCCTCGACTTCGACATGCAAGGTCGCCTCGCCGTTCTGAACGCGAGTGATCATGATCCGGCTCCAATCCGTGAAAGCAGCGGCAGGGGCGGCTCAACGCCGTCCGGCAAGGGCATGCAGTGAGCGTTCAGCGTCATCGCGACGCTGCTGTAGTGCCCCATGAGCACAGTCAGTTCGACCAGCTGTTTGGAGCCGATGACGTCTCGCAGGCGCCCGTAGGTCTCGTCAGTAACGTGATGGTTTTCGAGCAGCTCGGTTGCGTAGTCATATACGCGCTGCTCATCGCCAAGGAGCGTCGTGGGCCGCCGGCCATGCCGTATCGCTTCAACAGCTTCGGGCGAAATCCCCCGTTCGAGCGCTGGCCTCTCGTGCGCATACCATTCGAATTGCGACCCCCAGTGTCTTGCGACGATCAGGATCGACAGTTCCCAAAGGCGACGGTCCAGGGCTGACTGCTGGACGGCTGTCAGCAGGTCCGACCAACGCGCGGCCACTTCCGGGGTTCCAATCAGCGCGATCCTCGGGCCTACGGGACCACCAAGATATGACACCGCCTGGTCGTAGATGCGCCGCTGCTCAGGCGACATGTCTTCCAGCGCCGGGAGTTCCACTCGAGCCGTCATTCCACATTCCCCTCCTGCGTCCTGCGCTGAGCTCGGCGCGGCCGCCGCCATTACACCCGTTACAATAGCCGAGACCGCGCCCAGGGTTCTCAGCTTGAAGCGCCAGGAATTTCGCCCTGCCTCGGTCATGCCAAATCCGCTTGCCAGTTTCGCTAAATGGAATATTCTTCCACTCATTCGACGTCAAGCAATGCTGATGTCCACGCCAGACCGGGATGTTATGACCAAGCTCGCAAATCGATTTGCCGCACCTGCAGCGGCGCGAGTGGAGGACACCATGATGGCCAAAGCGATATCCGGCAGCCGGAAGCCCGCACTAGCCCGCAAGACCACCGCCCCGGTCTCGAATGGGGTGGGTACAGGCACGGTCCAGCGCGTTATCGCGCTCCTCTCGCAGATCGCTTCCACCAGGGATCAGATCGGTGTGGCAGAGCTGTCGGGGCGGCTAGACCTCCCCATGCCGACGACGCACCGCCTTCTGCATCTCCTTCGCGAGGAGGGGATGGTCGACTGGAACGCCTCGAGCAAACGCTACTCCATCGGGCCGGAACTGTTTCGGATCTCCGCACTGGTCAGTGCGGGTGCAGATCTGCCCCGTATCGCCCAGCGGGAAATCGATCAGGTCGCCGAGCTGACCGGAGAAGCAACACTCTTTGGAGTCTACCTGCCAAACGCCGCGGGCATGTCATTCATTGCGCGCGCTGAAGGTCGGCATGCGCTTCAGTATCGCATCGAACTGAATGCCGTCATGTCGTTGGTCTGGGGTGCGTCCGGGCGCGCGATCCTCGCCTACCTGCCCGACGATGTCGTCGCAGCGGCCCTGGCGAGGACAGAGGCAAACGCATCCGGTGCCCCCCGCCCGGACGCGGAAAAGCTCGACCAGGATTTGGCGCGGATCCGCCGCAATGGTTACGCCGTCAGCGAGGGCGAAAAGCTGCAAGGCGCGCGCGGTGTGGCGGCTCCGGTGTTCAACCAGTCAGGGATCACCGGGTCGATCTGCGTGACCTCGCCGAGCGAACGTATTCCGATCGACAGTGTCACAGAGCTCGCTGAAATCGTCCGGGAAGCCGCCGGACGAATTTCGCGGAGCCTCGGCGCATCTTGAAGCCTGCCCTAGGGAGAAGCGAATGAGGATCACCGGCATTGAGGAGCTGACGTTCGGCGTCGATGACATCGCGACCTCGGCAAAATTCTGCTCGGACTTCGGGTTGGAGCGGATCAGCACGGATCCGGAAATTTTTGAGACTCGCGATGGCGGCCGCATCATCCTTCGGCCGATCGACGACCCCGGACTGCCCAAGGCGATCACCGAGGGACCGACGCTGCGGGAGCTTACCTGGGGTGTACAGGATTCCGCCACCCTGGATGAGATCCGGGCCGAGCTGGAAAAAGACCGCCAGACGACTTTCGACGGGAAAACCCTTCGAAGTGTCGACGACATCGGGCTTGCAATCGCCTTCACCGTCACTGCGAGACGGGCCGTCGAGGAACCCCTGCCTGCGGTCAATGTCCCGGGGCATATCCAACGGGGCGTCAACCGACGCATCGAAGTCAAAAAGGACATCCGGCCGCGCGGCATCGCGCACGTCGTTCTGGATTGCGTGGATGAGCCAACAGCGCGGCGCTTCTACATCGACCGCCTCGGCTTCAAGGTCTCCGACTCGTTCCGCGATGCCGGAGCCTTCCTTCGCACCAGCATCCAGAGCGAGCACCACTGCCTGTTCACTGTCAAACGTGAACAGACCGGCCTGAACCATGTCGCCTTCTATCTGACCGACTTCCACGAAGTCATGCTCGGTGGAGCCGGCATGATCGAAGCAGGCTGGGCGACGCGTTGGGGACCGGGCCGGCACCGCCTGGGCTCCAACTATTTCTGGTATATCAACGCCCCGATCGGCGGGGCGTTCGAATACACCTGCGATGGCGATCACGTTGATGATGCGTGGGAGCCAATCGAGCTGGAGTTCTCGAGGGAGAACAGCGCGATCTGGTCGACCCAGTACATCGCTCCACCAAAGCATTAGCACAATCAGGGGAGAAGGGCGGCTCTAGACCGCCCAAAGCCATGGCTATCAAAAAAGTACTTATCGTCGGTGGCGGCATTGGCGGCCTGAGCGCCGCAATCGGCCTGACCAAGGCCGGCGTCGAGGTCGACATCGTCGAGATCAACGAGAAGTGGACGGTCTACCACGTCGGAATCATCGTTCAGGCGAACTTTATCCGCGCGATGAAGGAGCTCGGGATCGCTGATCGGGCGGTGGCGGCCGGCTTTCCCTACCGCGGAGTCGAGATGTGCGAGGCGGACGGATCCGTCATATCGCACGTACAGGGTCCCCGGATCGCAGGAGACGAGTATCCGTCCGACCTCGGGATGGCCCGCCCCGCCCTGCATGAGATCTTGACCTCGACGGTCAGGGCGACTTCGGCGGATATCCGGCTTGGCGTCACCTTCACCAACATAGATCAACACGACGACTTCGTGCGTGTCTCTTTCACCGATGGCACGGAGAAGGACTACGACCTCGTGATTGGCGCGGACGGCGTCTACTCAAAGGTCCGCGAGACAATCTTCGGAACCGACCTGAAGCCGCAGTTCACGGGTCAGGGCGTGTGGCGCTACAACGTTCCTCGCCCGGAAGGCCTGGACACGGCGGCGCTCTACAAGGGCAGCCTCGGCAAGGCGGGCTACGTGCCGCTTACGCCCGAAACCATGTATATTCTGCTGGTCTGGGCAGAGCCCGGCAATCCGAAGATGGAGCGGGACAAGCTTGACGTTCTTCTTCGGGACCGGCTGGCCGAGTTCGGCGGCCACGTGGGCCACGCGCGCGACAACTACATCAACGACCCCACCCAGGTTGTCTATCGCCCGCTCGAGGTGCTTCTCATGCCTCCGCCCTGGAACAAGGGCCGCGTGCTGTTGATTGGAGACGCCGCGCACGCGACGACGCCGCATCTTGGAAATGGGGCATCACAGGCCGTCGAGGACGCCATCGTCCTCGCCGAACTCGTCGCGCGCGATCTTCCCCTGGACGACATGTTCGCGGAGTTCATGAAGCGCCGCTACGAGCGCTGCAAGTTCATCTGGGAGAGCTCGGTGATGGTCGGGAACTGGGAGATGACCAAGGATCCTACCGCTGATCACCCCGCCCTGCGTCGCAAGATGCTCGAGGTGATGGCGCTTCCCATCTAGGTCCCCCTCAATGATCATCGACATGAGGGTCTACTCTTACCAGCCTTCGCAGTTCATGCGCTTTCTGGAGCTGTATCGGACCCGCGGTTACGCCATCACTGAGCGCCATCTCGGCAAGACGGTTGGCATTCTCACGAGCGCCAGCGGGCTCGCAAACCGGACTTTCCAGTTCTTCGCCTACCGGGACTCCGACCATCGCGACGAGTGCCGCGTCGGCCTTCGATCTGATCCTGAATGGAAGGCTTTCATAAGCGAAGCCGCGCCCGCGATTGCCGAACAGACGAACACGATTTTGGCGCCCACGGATTTCTCCGGGCTGAAAGACTTCAAACAGTTGGACGACCGGGCCTGGCTGACGTCACAGCAGTCGGGCGGGATGTTGTTTGAGCTACGGACCTGCACAGCTTGGCCGGGCCGCCTGTCAGAGGCCCTGGACCTGATCGCCACGGAAGGTGCTCAGCTCACCCACAAACATGTCGAACGACCCATCGGACATTTCACCACCGAAACGGGCGTCGCCAATCAGGTGCTCATGCTTTGGGCCTATGCGAGTGCCGGTGAACGGGATCGACGTCGCAAGGCCATGCTCACCGATCCGGCGTTTCGCGAATTCGGACAGCGGTTCGATCCACTTGTCTCGCACGAGGAAAGCGTACTGCTGACGCCCGTCCCGTATTCCCCCCTTCGGTAACAACCCACATCGCTGCCGCGGCCGTCCAGACGGGCGACAGGACCGCGGCGCAGAAGTCGGGGGGTTACGAGGTCAAGTCGGGCAGAGGGGCTAGGGTCGGACCGACATCGATGCACCTGCGCCATAGCCACGAAAAGACCGGCTCCTTGCCCGCGCCGAAAGGGCTGAACGGCCTGCCAAAGGCCCCAACGGCATCATCGCTCCCGCAGGCGGCAAGTCCTTGCATGCTGCCGAAAGCCGTGCGACTTTCCCACTTATAGAAATGCTATTCCGGTCAACGGAAAGCGGGAGGATGCCTTGGGTTTCCCGGCGCAAGCATGGGCTCATTCGACAGGACTGGTGCGACTGGCGCCGAACCGACCCTGCCCGCTGGCAGAGGTCGCGGATCGCCTGGCGATTCAGGATGTCTTCGCCCGCTATGGCATCGCCTATGATGAAGGCGCCCGGGACGTCCTCAGAAGTCTCTTCACAGAAGACGCCCGGCTTGAGGTCACAGAAGGCCGTAGCTTGCCACACGTCTCACGGTCCGGACGGGAGGACATCGTGATGCAGATGTCGGCCGTGTTTGCACACCAGGCCGATCAGCGTCGTCACGTGATTACGAATTTGGCGTTCGAAAGCCTGCAGTCCGACAGAGCTGTCTGCATCGCCTATGGCGTCGTAACGATCGCCAACGACGGTCTCTCACTCGGCGTGACCGTGATCTACTCCGCTGACCTAGCGCGCGGCCCGGACGGGCTGTGGCGCTTCTCTCGCCTGCTTATCGGTATGGACGGCTATGCGGGGCAAAAGCCTCCAGCCGATGGAAGGAACTAGGATGACGAAGGAATTCACGCGCGCCTCGTTGACGGCGGCATTCGCGGCGTCTGTCGGCATGTTCGTCGGCACGACCCCGATGATCGCTGCGACCCAGAGCATCTTCATGAGTCCGATCAGCCAGGAGTTCGGACTCAGCCGCACGATAATCTCGCTGATCCTGATATGCGCACCGCTTACCGTCGCATTTACCGCACCGATCGGCGGACGATTGATGGATCGCTTTGGCGTTCGGACCATCGTCTTGCCGGTGGTCCTGCTCTTCGCCTTCGGTCAACTCGCAATGTCGTTTGTCACAAACGCCTACCAGGTAGCTGCGGTTTATGTCGTGCTCGGACTTTGCGGCGCGGTCCATACCTATCCCGCCTACACCAAGGTGCTGAGCGGGTGGTTCACCCACCGACGTGGCCTGATGATGGGCCTCGTCATCGCTTCCGGCTCCAGCGTCGGCGCAATCCTCATGCCGCAACTGGTTCGGTACATGATGGAGGCCTACGGCTGGAGAACGGCATTCCAGGCCTTGGCCGCGGTCGTCTCTCTCTGGGGGCTGCCCATACTGTTCCTGTTTTTGCGCGAAGCGCGGCGAGAGACCGTTGAGATCAATGGCCAGACATCTGCGGCTCCAGTCGAGGGTCTCACGAGGGCGGAGGCGCTGAAGACGCGGATTCTCTGGACGATCCTGGTCTCGTTGTTCCTCGGCCCGTTCGCCATCTACGGGACGGTGATCCATGCGGTTCCGATGCTGACGGAGCGGGGGATTTCGATACTGGCGGCCTCCTCGGCGATCTCCCTTTTCTTCGCCGGCGGCCTCGTGGGACAACTGTCCGCCGGCTTCTTTCTTGATCGCGTGACCTCACCCAAGGTCGCGATCCCGTTCTTTATCTGCGCGTTCGCGGGCGCGGTTATCCTGCACACCCTGAGTCATGCGCCGACCCTTCTCCTAGGCAGCATGCTGCTGGGACTGGGCCAGGGCGCGGAGCTGACCATCGCCGCCTATTTCGTCACCCGATACTTCGGCCTGAAGGGCTATGGTGCGATCTACGGTCTGGTATTTGGTGCCGCCACAGGGGGCGCGGCGCTCGGGATCTTTTCCTCAGGCTTCGTCTACGATCTGGCTGGCTCGTATGGGCCGATGCACATCGCCTTGCCGCTTTGTCTGGCGGCGATTCCGCTCCTGATCTTCACCCTCCCGAAGTACACTTTCGCCCGCGCGCGTCCGGGCGGGGTGCCGGCTGCCGGACAAGATCCGAAACAGGCTACGGCCGCCGGTCCGACAAACTAGGCGGTCGCCATGGGCGAGGGCTCCTTCTGGCATAACCCGCTATGCCGGGCAGCGCGCCCTTGCCTGTGACCGACCAAGCAAGAAGGACGGCAATGATGGCTGCTGGCCTGGCGCATTCCCCGTTCCAGGGTCAGAACCCTATCCTGCCAAGGGCTAGGGTTGCGCTGACCTGCCGTCAGCACCTTCATGATAGCCAGCGCGGCATGGCCCGCGTCGAAGACATCTACCGGCTGGACTGACATGACCCAAAACCCCGGCATCATCGACGTTCACGCCCACATATTTGCGCCGACCTATTATTCGGTCCTGGCCGAACTGGGCGCGCTGACACGACCCAACGGCACGATATTCGAACCGCCGGCCGATGACCTGGATGCCCGGCTTTCGCGCATGAACGCCGCCGGCGTCGCCATTCAGGTGCTGTCACCCGCCCATGCTCCCTATTTCGAGAGTGAGGCGGAGAGCGTTCAGGCTGCAATGAGCGCCAATGACGCATTTGCGGCCTATGGAGGAGCAACCAACCACCGGTTCCGCTTCTGGGCATCACTTCCCCTGCCCCATGTGGATGCTTCGATCCGGGAGATCCGGCGCGCCTGCGACGACCTTGGCGCGGTGGGCATAACCATGATGTGCTTCTGCCGCGGGCAGTCGATCGCGCAGGAGGCGTTCGATCCGGTTTACGAAGAGATAAATCGACGCAAGGGGATCGTCTTCCTCCATCCCTGCCAGAACGGGCTGTGCAGTCCGCTGCTGAACGACTGGGGCCTGACGACCTGCGCCGGTGCGTCGATGGAAGACAGCGTTGCGGCCATGCATCTGATCGCCCGGCGAATTCCCCAGCGCTACCCGCAAATCCGCTTCATCATTCCTCACCTCGGCGGAATCCTGCCAGTCCTGCTTGAACGACTGGACGGTCAAATGCCGCGTGACGGCCTTGCCGAAGCACCCAGCGCCACGGCGCGACGATTCTTCTACGACACGGTTGGATGGGGTTCTCGACCTGCGATGATCGCGGCCGTCGAGGCCTTCGGAGCGGGCCAGCTGCTCCCGGGGAGCGACTATCCGTTCCTGCTGGGTTGGGAGCCCTACGAAAAGACCTTCGCCCATGTCGGAGCGGCTGGCCTGACCGACATCGACGTCAACCGCGTCCTCCACCAAAACGCCCAGCAGCTCCTTGGCCTGTAAGGGCCGACCGGTGCCTCGCTGACCGAAACACGCTCGCGTTACCGGTTATGCATCTCCTGCCCCGGCCACGACCAGTGGAGACAGGTTGGCGTCGGACTGCCCCAACGCCACGCCATCGAATCTCTATCCTTTCGACATGGATATGCCCGCCATCGCGCCGGCGTGACGGCACCGTCGCCGCCCAGGCCGGGCGACCGCCTAGTTCAGCGTCGGATTGATCAGGAATTTCTCACCCGTCGCCTTGCGTTCGTAAGCACGCAGTCGTTCGGGTTCGAGCGCTTCGCTTAGACCAATCGTCCTGGTGTAGTGCGTCGCGAAGGTCGTCGTCAGTTCATCAAACACGCGCTTGCGCAGGCGCATCACGGTCTCGGCCCCTGCCTTTTGCAGGAACGGCGTCAGCAGCCACCCCGACACGCTCCATTGAAATCCGAAGGCCAGGCGATCCAGGACCATCGGCGAGAGATCCAGCGCACCATAGACGTACAGCTGCTTGAAGCTCGACGAGCCATACCGGCTGTACTCGGTCATCCGGTTGACCGCCCCCCTCTCCATCGCCCGCATGATGTCGCTGCCGAGCGAGCCCCCGCCGATGGCGTCAAAGGCGATGGTCGCACCGGTCGCACTGACCGCGTCGACGAGCTGCGCCCTGAAGTCTGCGTCACGGCTGTTGAGGACAATGGTCGCGCCGATGTCACGCAGCAGTTGAACCTGTTCGTCAGATCGAACGATGTTGACGAGGGGAATGCCGTCACTGGCGCAGATCTTCTGCAGCATCTGGCCGAGGCTTGACGCTGCAGCGGTGTGCACGATCGCTGAGTGACCCTCGGCACGCGCGGTTTCAACAAATCCAAGGGCCGTCAGCGGATTGACCGTCAGTGCCGCCCCTTCGGACGCAGCCACACCCTTCGGAAGCGGGAGCGCGTCGCGCGTTCTGATCTTGCGAAGGTCAGCGTACATTCCTCCCCCGACCATGCCGACGCAACGCCCCATCCAGTCCCGGGCCTGTTCGCCGGCCGCGACGACCGTACCGGCCCCTTCGTTTCCAACGCTCAGCGACTGGCCGTTGCGTGCAGCGACACTGGCACGCCGGGCCTCGGGAATATCGAAAGCCAGAGCGGGCCGGTCAGAGGATCCGTCTGACCGCATCGACGCAATGTCAGCCGGGCCAAGCAGCAGCCCGAGATCGCTCGGATTGATCGGTGCCGCCTCGACCTTCACGACGATTTCGTCCGGTGCGAGGTCTCCGATCGCAACCTCATCGAGTGACAGCCTCAGCACACCGTCTGAAACCATCGACCGCAGTTCACGTCCCGTGAGCGACATAGTCTGGCATCCCCTTTCGGTCGTCATGACCGCTGACACCATACCGGTGCCCCTGCCGGCGCAGAAGCGCAAGTCGCAGCCGACCCATCGCACGGGCGACGTTCCTGGCCAGCCGTCGAACAGGGCCCTTTTCGCAGTATGCGCGGGGACAATTGGGCAGGATTATCTGCGGCCCGGCCCTACATCCTGGCCAGCTCCTCGGCCACGATCGCCTCGACCAGCCGGATGCGGGGGCTGGATTGCAGTTCCTGATGGGTAACCAGCCAGATCGGCACCGGGATCGGCGTCATGTCCGGCAGGAGATTCACCACGCCGGGCGTCCGCTCTGCCACTTCGCGCAGCATTACCGCAACGCCCATCCCGCGTTTGACCATTTCCCAGATCGCAACCGCGGCCTCAGAGACGATCCGGAGATCGGCGGGGTCGAGCGGTATGCCGATCTCGTGCAGAAAGCCGGCGAAGCGGGGGTCATCGAAGCCCATCAGACCCGCCTTCGCCAGATCGGCGGGAGCCTTGGGGAGGCCGTTGCGGGCGACCCAGTCCTCAGATGCAAAGAACCTCGCTTCGGTATCGCGAACATGCCGGCCGACCAGACCGGGTCGATCAGGACAGACATGGCGGATGGCGATATCCGCCTCTCCACGATGCAGATCGCTGATCTGGTTGGAGGCGACAATCGCGATCGTGATCTGCGGGGCTTCTGATCTGATACGCGCCACGATCTCGGGGAGAAGATAGGCCGCGAAGGTATCGGTGGCCGAGATACAGACCCGCCCGCCAATCTCCTGCGCTCGTCCACTGGCGGCGAGAGCGAGCGTGTCCGCCGCATCCCCCATGATCCGAATGTGGTCGAGCAGCTCCATCCCGGTCTGGTTCAAGACCAGCTTGCGGCCCCGCCGTTCGAACAGGATCACACCCAGATCGGCCTCAAGCGCCACAACCTGCCGCGACAGCGTGGGCTGGGTCAGACCCAGCTGGCGCGCCGCTGCTGAAAGGGATCCAGCAACAGCGGTCGCGTGAAACGCGCGAATATGGTTCCAGTCGATTGCCTTCATGCAAATACGTATAGCAGAGCCACAATTTTCGGCAATTTTCCCGAATACTGCATATGTTAGTGAGCGCTTCACAGGAGCGCGCCACCATGAGTACCGCCAACGACGCCAGATTCTGGGACAGGATTTCGCGCAAATATGCCAGGGACGCCATTGCCGACCAGGGCGGCTATGAGCGCACCCTCGACCGGACCCGGGCCCTGCTGAAACCGGACGATCAGGTGCTCGAACTGGGCTGTGGGACCGGAACCACGGCACTCCGGCTGGCAGGCGATGTGCGGAGCTATCTGGCGACGGACCTGTCCGCCGGAATGATCGAGATCGCCAGGGAAAAGCAGTCCGTCAGTGCTGTCCCGAACCTGGACTTCCAGATCGCGACCGCGGAGACCTCTCTCCTCGAGGCCGGGCGCTTCAACGCAGTTCTGGGGTTCAACTATCTGCACATGGTCCGCGACGTGCCGGGAACGCTCCGCCGGATCCACACCCTGCTTGCCCCGGGTGGACTGTTCATCTCCAAGACGCCCTGCCTTGGAGATATGAACCCGCTTCTGAGTCTTGTTCTGCTTCCGGCTATGCGTGCAATCGGCGCGGCCCCCTATGTCAGCGTTTTCAGGCAGGCCGAACTTTGCCGGCTTGTCAGTTCAGCAGGCTTCGACCTCATCGCCACCGAAAACCATGCGTCCAGGGGAAATGACCGACGTCCCTGCATCGCGGCCCGCAAGCAGTCGGGCCTGCCATGATCCTTATTTCGGCAGGGTGTCTGGCACCTGACTGGCGGCCGTCTGAACAGCGCGCGCCGTTCGACTGCCATGACTAGAAGAACGGCAGACCCCCTGAAGGTCGCGATCGTGGACCCGGACGCTGCCGCCAGGGCTCACTTGAGCCAGTTGTTGAGATGCGCGGTCACTCCGCCCACATCCGTGGTTCTCGAATGCTCAACGACGGACGTCTTCGTCCTGAAAGGTCTGTCTGTTGCGCTTGATGCCGTTTTTGCTGACATCACGATGCCCGGAAGCTGGCGTCTCGCCGAGCAGGGCCGCCCGTCACTGTTTCGGCCAGAACTGGTCTTCGTTGCCGCAAGCCACGAATACGCAGCAAGAGCGTTTGACCTGGAGGCGGCTGATTTTCTCACCAAGCCCTTTTCGGAAGACCGGTCGCTCCAGACAGTGCGTCGGCTCTGGCGTCGCTGCAGGTCGCCCCGGCTCCAGAGCCCATCTGACGCGCTGACCGAGCGACAGATCCAGTTACTGGACCTGCTTTCGCTGGGGCTCTCCAACAAGGAGATCGCCCGGGCGCTCGGCGTTTCACACTTCACCGTGCGCAACAACATCTCGCTGCTGTTTCGGCTGTTCGAGGTGTCGTGTCGTGGGGAGCTTGCGACGGTGCTGGGTGGTCGTTCCTCCTCGCGGATCAAACAGGCAGCACCATGAGCCGGTCAGGATCGATCGCCAAACTGACCACCGCCCCCGCCGCAGGTGCCTCGCCGGTTACGTGGAGCGAGAGCGACTGGGAACCGGCTTCCACCCTGACATGGTGGTATCCTCCGGCGAAGCTGACCGACACGACGCGCGCCTCCAGGCCATTCGCGGATCCGCCCAGTTTGAGATCCGTCGGGCGTATTCCCATCCATGCCGGGCCGTTTGCGGCCGCGACAGATTTCTGACCGAGGATGGAGGTTGCGAGGTTTTCCTGGACCTGCCCCTCGACGAGATTGAGCGGACCCAGCAACCGGGCGGCGGCAACCGAGGTCGGCCGGGCGTAAAGATCATACGGCGTTCCAGCCTGGATGATGCGACCCGCGTCCATCAGAACGAGATCATCAGCCATCATCATGGCGTCCTCAGCGTCATGGGTGACGACGATCGCAGAGGTCGCGCTGTCGCGGAGGGTCCGCATCAGATCCTCCCTGACCTCGGCTCTCAGGGACCCGTCGAGGCTGGAGAATGGCTCATCCAGCAGGATCACGGCGGGATCTCGCGCCAGCGCCCGGGCAAGGGCAACGCGCTGCTGCTCTCCCCCGGAAAGGGTATGGGGAAAGGCCTTGCTGAGGTGCGCAATCCGGAGCCGCTCCAGCAGCCCGCCTGTCACGGCTTCCCGGTCCGTGCGGCCCTGCAGACCGAAGCCGACATTTTGGGCGACCGTCAGGTGCGGAAACAGGGCAAAATCCTGAAAGACCATGCCGACACGGCGGTGCTCCGGCGGCACGGAACGACCGGGCGTCGAGACCACCTGACCCGCGATAGCGATGGTGCCGGCATCAATCGACTCGAGGCCGGCGATGACCCGCAAGAGTGTGCTCTTGCCCGAACCGGATGCGCCGAGAAGTCCGACGATGCGACCCCGCCGCAGGGTCAGATCGGCGCGATCGATCGCGGCCTTGCGTCCATACACGCGGCTGACCCCGGCGACGGAGACGATGGCTTCAGCCTGGGCCATACGGGTCTCCGGGTCGGGAGGCAGTGATCTTGCGCGTCAGCCAGATTACGGCCGGAAGGGTCAGGACGACAATCATCAGACTGGGCCAGCCGGCATGGGAGAGCCTTTCGTCGCGGGCATAGTTGTCGGCAATGACAGCGAGGGTGTCGACGTTGAACGGCCGCAGGATCAGGGTCGCCGGCAGTTCCTTCACGACATCGATGAAGACCACCAGGATAGCGGTGAACAGGGCCCCGGATGCGATCGGCAGACGGATGGACAGGGCGGCACCGGTCTCGCTGCGCCCCAGGGTCCGGGCGGCGGCGACCATGGAAGGGCTCACGCGCATCAGTCCGGCCTCGACCGGCTCCAGCGCCGCGGCCATCAACCGGGCGGCATAGGCATAGATCAGCAGCAGCAGGCCGACGCCGAGGCCCGAGACCGCTCCGGGAACGGTCTGCCAAAGGACTGAGGCCGGTGCCAGAAGGCCGATGGCCATGACGGCTCCCGGCGTAGCGTAACCCAGGCTGCTGATCCGGGCCGTGACGGGCATGCGCTCCGCTGACAGGGCCAGACAGGTCGCGAGCAGGACGGTGGCCACGGCTCCCCCCAGTCCGAGACCCAGACTATGGCCGGCGGCACGCGTCAGACGACTCCAGTCCGGATGAATGTCGAGGGCGTTGATGAACAACCACCCGACCGGAAGGAAAAGGCCAAGGGTCAAAAGGGTGAAGCAGAAGGTGAAAGCCAGCATACCGCGTCCGGCCGTCAAAGGTGTCGGCTGGATGGGACGCCAGCGGGCTCTCGCCGTCCCGTCGGTACGGCCCCGGCGGCTGACCCGCTCGATCCACAACAGGACAGCTGCAGCCGCCAGCAGCGGAAGGGCCAGACGGGCGGCAGCTTCCAGGGATCCGTAGACGAACCATGACCGCACCACGCCGGTGGTCAGGGTCTGAACGCTGAGGAACTGGACCGCACCATAATCGGCCAGGGTCTCCATCACGGCCAGGGCGACACCGGCGGCGAGCGCGGGGCGCAGCAGTGGCAGGGCGACCCGCAAGACCGCCCGGGTCGGGGAACAGCCCAGGATGCGGGCGGCCTCGATCGCCTGGCTCGACTGGTTCACCAGGGCTGCGCGGACAGTCAGATAGACATAGGGATAGAAGGCCAGGGACAGGACGAAGGCCGCACCGGGCAGGCTTCGCATGCGGGGGCCCCAGTCAATGCCGAGGGCGAGGCGCATCCAGCTACGGAGATCCCCCGCCACGTCGAACAGGTCGGCATAGGCATAGGCAACGGAGAAGGCCGGCGCAGCCAGCGGCAGGGCCAGGGCCCACGCGAACACGGATCGACCCGGAAACCGGTGCATGACGACCAGCCAGGCCGAGGCCGACCCCAGTACAGCGGTGGCAAGCGCGACCATGACGGCCAAGGCGATGGACGTCATGGCATAGCGGATCAGGTCGGCCGCGGCGATGCTGGCGCGGCCTTCGCCTGTGGCCGCGCCAATGACCCCGATCAGCGGGGCTATGGCGACGGCAGCAGCCAGCCAGGCCAGCAGGCGCAGCACCGAGGGCCCACCAACGCGAAATGCGCGGCGGGCCGGAGGCGTCGACCGGGTGCCGGTGACTATCGCCAGCCCGCGGCGCTCATCAGGTTCTGGGCCTCGGTCTGACGAGGGCCATAGACCGCGACCGACATCGGATAGGCCGTAAAGTCGGCGTAGGCGGCCGTCGGGGCGGGAGCCGAGACTGCGGGGTTGGCCGGGTATTCGTTGTTACCTGCCGAGACCATGGTCTGGGCCTCCGGCGAGGCCAGGAATTCCAGCAGTCGGACCGCATTCTCCCGGTTCGGCGCATTGGCTGCGACGCCACCGCCGGAGATGTTCACATGCGCGCCCCGACCGTCCAGCGACGGGAAGGCCAGTCTGACCGTCTGGGTCACCGCACGATCGGCCGCATCTTCGTCATTGGCCATACGGATATAGTAGTAGCTGTTGGTCAGGGCGATCTCGCAGACCCCTGCCTTGACGGCGCGGATCTGGTCGCGGTCTCCACCTTCGGGGGGGCGGGCCATGTTGGCGACGACGCCACGCGCCCATTCGGCGGTCTTCGCCGGGCCCCAGACCTCGATCAGCGCCCCGACCAGCGAGAGATTGTAAACGCTGTCTGCCGAGCGGACGCAGAGCCTGCCGCGGAAGCGTGGCGAGGCGATCTCCTCATAGGTGTCGACTTCGGCGGGCTGAACCTTGCTCGTGTCGTAGGCAATGATCCGGGCACGACGACTCAGGCCGAACCAGCGGCCCTCGGGGTCGCGCAGATTGGCCGGGATGGCGGCGTTCAACGCCGGCGAGGTCGTGGACTGCAACAGGCCGGCATTCTGCGCGCGCCACAGGGCACCGGCGTCGGCGGTGATGAACAGGTCCGCAGGGCTGGCATCGCCCTCGCTGGTCATGCGGGCGATCAGCTGATCCGCATTGCCCTCGATGAGGTTGACCCGGATACCGGTCTGCTCCGTGAACCGCTGATAGACCGCCGCATCGGCGTCATAGTGGCGCGCGGTATAGAGATTGATCACGCCCGCTCCGGCCCCCGCGGCGGGCGACGGGTCAGGGTCGCCACAGGCCGAAACCAGTGTGGACAGGGCAAGGGCTAAAATGAGGTTGGTTCGCATGTGCATGAGTCACCTCTTCCGTTCGATCGGACGGCAGGTCAAGTCAGAACGCGCTGCGACATCTCGTTCAGAGGCCCGATCCTGCCGAAATCAGGCCGTTGACCGGGCGACTGACCGGGTGCACCCGCCAGGGACATCTACGGCACATGCCGGGCGGGCCGCCGGCGTTTTAGCGTTTGCGTGACAGCCGCTTTGCCGGATATCTCCCGATCGCGCAGCTGAAAGAAGGTAGGCATTTCCATGACAAAGCAGCGCTTGGGGGTGATCGGCGGTTCCGGCCTCTACGAACTCGACGGACTCGAGAATCGACGCTGGAACGAGGTCGTGACGCCCTGGGGGGCACCGTCCGACGCCATCCTGACCGGCGAACTGGACGGCGTGGAGATGGCCTTTCTGCCGCGGCACGGGCGGGGTCACATCATCCCCCCGGGCGACCTGAATGCCCGCGCCAACATCGCCGCCCTGAAGCAACTGGGGTGCACAGACCTGCTGTCCATCTCCGCCGTCGGGTCGCTGCAGGAAGCCCTCTCGCCCGGCACATTCGTGGTCGTGGATCAGTACATTGACCGGACGGTCGCCCGGCCGTCGTCCTTCTTCGGCCCCGGGATCGTCGCCCATGTGTCACTGGCCGACCCGGTCTGCCCGCGCCTGTCGGACCTCGCCTTCAAGGCGGGCCAGGCCAGCGGAGCGCCCATGGTGCAGGGCGGTACCTATGTCGCGATCGAGGGCCCGCAGTTCTCGACCCGGGCCGAGAGCCGGCTGTTCCGATCCTGGCAGTGCGACGTCATCGGCATGACGGGGATGCCCGAGGCGCGTCTCGCACGCGAAGCGGAGCTGCCCTATGCCTGCGTCGGTATGGTCACCGACTATGACTGCTGGCGCGAGAACACCGCCGATGTCCAGGTGACCGACGTACTGGCCATTCTGAGGAGCAATGCCGCGGCGGCCCGTGGCCTGCTCCGGACGCTGGTGCGATCCTTGCCGGAGCGGCGCGAGCCCTCACCGATCGATACGACCCTCGACCTCGCCGTCATCACCCCGCCGGACCTGTGGGAGCCGGGGCTGAAGGCGAAACTGGCGGCAATCTGCCCGCGCAAATTCGCCTAGGTCGCGCGCGCACGCCAGCGCCGCAGCGCAGCCCCGTCATCGACATCTTCCTGTTCCCGCAGCAGGGCGACCCGACAGCCCTCCAGATTGACCAGGGTGTCCGACAGGGCGTCCGCTGTCGACCACCGCACGCCATCGAACGGCAGGTGCTCGCCGGGGCCCCGTCGCAGGCCGATCAGCCAGTAGCCGCCGTCGGGCGCAGGACCGAACACGGCCCGGGCGGGACCGAGCGCCCGGAAGGCGGCCGCGATGTCGGCACGGGTCACCGTCGGGGTGTCGCTGCCCAGAACCACCACAGGACCGGGTGGCAGGGCCTGGATCACCCGCGTCAGCCTCTCCCCGAGATCGCCCGGGCCTTGCGGGAGGGCGGTACCGGCGGGGACCCAGTCAAGCGGCCGGTCCGGGGTCACCGCCAGCCACAACCGCCAGCGAGGATCCCGGCCGGGTGATCGCACCAGCCGGTCAAGGGTTCCGCGGGCGAAGCGCAGGGCCTCGACGTCGCCGACATCGGCGGCCAGACGCCGCTTGCCGACCCCCAGCTGCGGCCGGCGCGCAAAGATCACCAGATGGCGCGTCCTAGCGGTCATAGAGTCTCGCGATCCGGTCGGCAGGCACGCCGAGACGATACAGGCTGACACAGGTCAGGTTCAGCATCGTCTGGCCGATCCAGCCTCGCCGTCGCCAACGGGTCGCCGAGGTGCAGGCCTGGCCGCGCAGGACACGGTGACGCGCCCGCCCCAGCCGCCGCATGATCTCGACATCCTCCATCAGCGGCAGGTCCGCATAGCCACCGATCGCCGCATACAGGTCGCGGTGAATCAGCAGCCCCTGGTCTCCATAGGCTAGGCCGAACAGGCGGACGCGCCAGGCCACGGCCCGTTCGATCACACGCGCCTGCCAGGCGGGGTCGTCGACCGCCAGGCGCAGGGTGCCCGCGGCCTGTTCGCCTCTGGGACTGGCCATATGCCGGGCTATGGCAGCCCAGCCCTCCGGCGAGACGATAGTGTCGGCGTGCAGGAACAGCCGCCAGGGCCGGGTCGACGCCGCTGCGCCGGCCGCCAGCTGTCGACCCCGTCCACGAGGCCCTTCGACAATCCGGCATCGGGCGGACCGCGCAACGCCGAGCGTCGCATCGGTGGAGCCCCCGTCGCTGACGATCACCGCGGCACCGTGCGGAACCGCAGCCAGGGTCACCGGAAGCGTCGCTGCAGCGTTCAGCGTGGGGATAATGACATCCAGCCCGTCGAAGCCGGTCACGCGCTGCAGCTGGCCCCGCCGAGGACGCAGAACTGGGCGCAGAACGGGTGGTTCAGCGACACCCGTCCCGCAGCCTCGGTCAGGCTCCGCCCCATCTCGAAACCCGGCTCATAGGGGATCAGGGTGCAGGCGACCACGACCGGGGCGGTATCGCCTCGACGGCGCACGACCATCCGGCTGCTGGCACACATCATTTCCGACGGCGCACGGTGCAGAATGCCCCAGCAGGCCTCGGAGATCTCGGGCACATCGGCGGCGGACTCCATCTCCGGAAACAGGACCAGTCTGCCCGGGTTGAAGGCATCGATGTCGAGCCTCTCGGCCGCAAACAGGGCAGAAAACGCCTTTCGGGCAGAGGCCTCTTCCTCATGGGCCAGTCGCCGGCCGGCGACCGCGAGGCGGAAGCCGTGATCGCGAAGCCAGCGCAGACCTTCCCAGGCCCGGTCCCACGAACCCTCCCCCCGTTCGGCGTCGTGAACCTCGCGCGTATGGTGATCGAGGCTGACCCGGAGCGTCAGGCGATCCCCTGCGATGGTCGACAGCAACGCCAGTCGCTCGCCCCAGCGCATCATAGGCCGCATGGCATTGGTCAGGACGAGAACCCGACGCCCAGTCCCGAGGGCATCCTCGATCATCGGCAGGATGTCCGGGTTCATGAACGGCTCGCCGCCGGTGAACCCGATCTCGGCGGTCGGCAGGTCCAGCGCTGCGATCTCGTCCAGATAGGCCTGCGCGTCTGCCCGCGTCAGATAGGCCAGGGCGTCATTGGTCGGCGAGCTTTCGATATAGCAGTTGGCGCAGGCAATGTTGCAGAGGGTGCCGGTGTTGAACCACAGGGTCTCCAGCCGCTCCAGGGTAACGGTTGCGCGCAGCGACCCGTCCGCCGTCCGGGCCGGATCGATGAATTTGCCCGATGCGAGGGTGCGCGGACGGTCGGTCAGGAAAGGGGAAGCAGCGGCCAGGGTCATTGTTCCGATATTTGAAGGGCGGGTCCCGCAAGAGCAAGCTCCCGTGCTGCAGTTACGCTGGAGCTGCATCTGTGGTTTCGTCGCGGGTCGGCGTTGCGGGCTGGCGTCCTGCCCTGACCCATGAGAGGGATGTGGCAGACGGTTCGGGAGACCAAGATGCGATCGAAACTGGCCAAGGGAATTCTGGTCCTGGCGCTGTTGCTGCCGGTCTATTTCGCGGTCGCCGCGCTGGGCGCGCGGTTCGGCCTGTTCGACTGGCGGATGAGCCTGGGGACGCTGATCGTCCTGTGGGGCCCGATACTGCTGATCGCCGTGCTGGTCCTCGCTGCCGCGACCTTGATCGCAACCCTGGTGAAAGCCCCGCGGCAGGGCTGGCGGTCGGCGGCGATTGCGCTTCTGATCCCGGCACTGGGGCTCGGCTATCTGGCCTGGGTCCGGGGCCAGTCAGAAAACATCCCGCCTATTCATGACGTTTCCACCCGGCCCGCCGACCCGCCGGCCTTCTCGCCGGCCCTGTTGTCCCTTCGCGCGCAGAGCCCGGACACCAATCCGGTCGTCAGCCTGACGGTCCCGATCTCGACCCTTCCGAAATACCAGGGTGGGCGCTTTGCCGAGATGGGTGACCGTTCACTGGGGGCCATCGCCGCAGAAGCCTATCCGGCGGTTCAGCCCCTCATTACGCCGTCGGCACCGGACGCCGCCTTTGCCGCCGCCCTGGCCGAAGCGAAGGCGCAAGGATGGGAGATCGTCACGGAGGACGCGGCGACCGGGACCCTGAGCGCAACGGCCACGACCTTCTGGTTCGGGTTCAAGGATGACGTTGCCGTGCGGGTTCGGGCCGAGGCCACGGGGTCCGTCATCGACGTCCGATCGACCTCGCGCGTCGGCCTCAGCGACCTCGGTGCCAACGCCGCGCGGATCGAAGCCTATCTGGCCGGGGTGGAGAAGCGGCTCTAGTCTCCACGGCATGGTCCCGGCTTCGCGGCCCTGTCAGATGGGAACATCCGGTGAAACATCCCAAGGCCGGGGCGTGACGGCGTGAGACTCGCGCTCGTCGGTGCGGGCCACGCCCATCTCGCGGTGATCGCCCGGGCGGGACGGCTGAGGACAGCCGGGCTCAATCCCGTGCTGATCGCGCCTGCGACCTTCGACTACTCAGGTCTGGCCGGCGCGGTTCTGGCCGGCGCAATACCCCGGCGCGACGCCAGGATCGATATTGCAGCCCTGGCGCAGGCGCATGGGGTCGACCACCGGACCGGCCTTGTGTCGAGTCTGGATCGGGCGGCCAGGACACTGACCCTCTCGGACGGGGCCGTGGAGCCTTACGACCTCGTCTCATTCAACATCGGCAGCACGGTCGACGAGCTGGCCGGCACGCACGCTGCGGTCTGGCCGGTGAAACCGCTGACCAATCTGTTCGATCTGCACCGGGCCACTGTGGCGGACCTGACCGCGGGTCGCAGCCCGTCGCTCATCGTCGTCGGAGACGGCCCCAGCGCCTTTGAACTCGCCGCCAGCCTCATCGGCCTGCACGAGCGCATGGGGCGTACACCCGACGTCATCCTGATCGGCCCGGGTGCGGACGCGGACTGGGCACCAGCCGGGGCCGCAAGGCATCTGGTCCGCTCGCTGGAGGCGCGCGGCCTCCGCCGGGTCCGGGCCTCCGTTGTCGGACACGCCGAGGGCGAGGTTCGCCTCAATGACGGTCGCGTCCTCACCTGTGACCACCTTGTCGTCGCCACAGGACTGCGAGCCCCGGCTCTGACCGCTAGCTTCGACCTCCCGCTGGATTCGCTCGGACGACTGCGCGTCACCCCAACCCTGCAGAGCCCCGACGATCCGACCGTCTTTGCCGCCGGAGACTGCGCGGCGATCGAGGGCTATCCGCGCCCTTCCGCAGGCGTGTTCGGCGTCCGGGCGGCAGGCGTCCTGATCGACAATCTCTGCGCAACAGCCAAGGGCAAACGGCCGGGCCCCTACCGCCCGCAGACGCGATGGCTGTCGATCCTCGACCTGGCCGACGGCACGGGCCTGGCAATGCGCGGGCACAGGTGGTGCGCGGGTCGGCTGGCGCTCAGGCTCAAGCGCCACCTCGACCTCGGCTTCGTGAAGCGCAGCCGCGCCTGACGGCTCAGGCCAGCCGCTTGAGCAGGGACACCAGCATGCGGGTGCGGTCCGAGAACAGCGCCGGCGTGTACCATTTTCCGGCCAGCCGCTTGCCGATCTCGCCCCGGGTTGGATAGGGGGCAATCATGCCGGTCAGGGCGCTGAGTTTCAGTTTCGATGCCAGTGCGAGGGACCAGACATGGATGTGATCGCCTGCGTGTCGCCCGACGAGGGTCACACCCAGGACCTTGCCCTTCCGTGTCGTGACCAGTTTGCCGAAACCGCGCACGTCACCCTCCGCCAGGGCCCGGTCATTCTCGTCAAACGGAAAGGTCTCGACCCGGAGGTCCGGGCCGTGGACCTTGCGAGCCTCGGCCTCGGACAGGCCGATCGCGGCCAGTTCGGGGTCGCAATAGGTCACCCGCGGCACGGCCAGTGCATCGGCGTCGACCGGCAGGGCGAAGATGGCGCGGCGCACGAACAGGGAGGCGTGGGCCCCGGCCAGATGGGTGAATTGGCCGCGGCCCGCCACGTCACCGACGGCATAGACCCGCCTGTTGCTCGACCGCAGGGACCTGTCCGTCCGGATACCCTTACTGTCGTATTCGATGCCCGCCTTCTCGAGATCAAGGCCTCCCGTGGACGGTTGCCGTCCGACCGCGATCAACAGGTGCGAGCCCGCAATCTGCGTTTCTCCACCGGGACCGGAGACAACCAGCACCGGGCCGTCGGCCCCGCTCTCGACACGGACAACCTTTGCTCCGGGGCGCAGTTCGACGCCGTCGGAGCGCAGTTGCGCCAGTACCACCTCGGCGGCTTCCGGATCCTCGCGGCCGAGGATGTCGGCGGCTTCGACGATGACGACCTCGGAGCCAAGTCGGCGAAACGCCTGGCCCAGTTCGACCCCGATGGGGCCGCCACCCAGCACGATCAGCCGGCGCGGCCGCTCTGCCAGCTCGAAGATCGTCTCATTGGTCAGATAGGGCGTGGTCTCGAGCCCGGGGATCGGCGGGACGGCGGCCCGAGACCCCGTGGCGATGACGATCTTGCGCGCCTTCACCCGGACGTCGCCGCCGACCACCGTGCGGGCGTCGACGAAGCGGGCCGCGGCCCGGATGACGCGGACGCCCAGGCCTTCGAACCGTTCCTGGCTGTCGACGGGAGCGATGGTGGCGATCGTCTGATGGACGTGGGCCATGACGGCGGCGAAATCGACGCCCGGCTCCGACGCGCCGATGCCAAGCCCGGGCGAGCGCGCCTGATGCGCCTTGTCCGAAGCGGCGATCAGCGCCTTGGACGGGACGCAGCCATAGTTGAGGCAGTCGCCCCCCATTTCGCCCTTCTCGAACAGGACGACCTTGAGGCCCAGTTGAGACGCCCCTGCCGCGACCGACAGACCGCCCGAACCGGCACCGATAACGACCAGATCGACCTTCAGGGTCCGGCTCACAGGCTCTGCCTCCTGCGGCGCTGGTACAGGGTCGTCCCGAGCGACAGCAGGCCCAGGGCCACCAGTGGCAGCAACACCCGGGGCTCGAAAATCACGCCGAGGTCCGGGGTCTCGCCGCGCGCGACAAGCGCCCCGATCCCTGAACCGATGCCGCTGTAGATGAAGGTTGCCGGCATGATCCCGATAAAGGTCGCCAGCGCATAGGCTCGCAAGGGGACATAGGCCAGGGCGGCGGCCACATTGACCAGCCAGAACGGGGCCAGGGGGATCAGACGCAGCGTCAGGATATAGCCGAAAGCCCCCTGCCCGACCCCGTCGATGACCTTCTTCAGCGTGCCCCCATCGGCCTCGGCCCTGGCCCGCAACGCGGCCCCCAGAGAGGTCTGGACAACATAAAAGACCATGATCGCGCCGATCGTGGCCCCGATGACCGTCGCTGCGCCTCCGGTCCAGGTACCGAAGAGATAGCCACCCGCCAGGGTCAGGACGACGGCACCCGGAAAGCTGACCGCAGTCGCCAGGGCATAGACGGTGATGAAGGCCAGCAGGGCCAGCACCAGATTGGAGTCCACGAACCCGCGAAGCGCGGCCTCATGGGTCTGGAGCGCCTCAAGGTTCAGATACCGGCCGACACCGCTGGCGAAGACCGCGATCACCACCACGATCAGGACCATCAGGGGAACGAAGCGCTTTATGCCGGCCACGGTTCAGTCTCCCCGCGTCGCATTGAGCGACCAGTCATAGGTATCGCGGCCGATCCGCGTGGTGGCCTGAAGCCGCGACCTGATCGGTTCGTCGGCATAGCGGGCGAGATGGGCGATGATGCGGGCGTCGGAGCCCCCGAAGTCCGCCGCATACCATTTGTAGATCGAGGACACGACCAGTTCGTCGCCATCGAACCGGACCGCCCGGGGCGTATTGATGAAGGCTCTCGCCGCCGCGTCCAGCGCCGGTCCCAGGGTCGCGCCGCGGAACGCCCGCAGTGGCAGGTTCGGACAGCCGATCGAGGCGCAGTTGACGGCGTAGTGCACGCGCGGCTCGACCCAGCCCTTCCTCATGATGTTGTGCTCAATGTCGTCCAGCGACAGCTCGACCCCGCCGATGGTCACCAGCCTGCGCCGCCACGGTCCCGGCAGCAGGCCCGAGCGGATGTCGCGGATGGAGCGAACCGGATAGGCGTCGAGGACCACATCAAGGGTCACGGCGTTGTACAGATTGGCCCAGAAGGCAAACTGCTCCGGACGGGTCAGACCCAGGGGATTCAGCCGCGACAGCGCCGCGATATAGGCCGTCAGCCCGGCCCGGTCGGCCGCTGACGCCTTCCAGCCGGCATAGTCGACCCGCACCACCCCGTCGCGCGAGTTGCGCGCGCGGCGGGCCAGCAAGGCATCGAAGGCCGCATGGTTGGCCGTGCCCGAGCCGGAGCGGTTGGCGGCAAAGCCGGCGACGTCCCAGGCCATAGCCGGCCCGGCGGCAGCCAGGGTGACGATTCCACCGCCGATCAGATCACGCCTTGAAAGCCGGCTCGCCGGGGCGGGACTCACTGCGGCTCGCCTTCAGGCCCTGAGCCCCACAGCTCTTCGAGCCGCTGGGCCCGCCCGCAGCGCCATTTGTAGAAGCGGTAGGCCTGCGGATTCTTGAGGTAATAGTCCTGATGATAGGTCTCTGCCTCATAGAAGGTCGTGGCCGGCAGGATCCCGACGGCGACCGGCCGGCCAAACCTCTGGGCCACAGCCTGCCCGGACATCGCGGCCGCCTCGGTCTCCTCGGGGGTCGCGGGGAAGACGGCAGCGCGATAGGACGCGCCCTTGTCACAGAACTGACCCGTCGGATCGAACGGGTCGACATTCTTCCAGTACACATCCAGCAACTGGGCATAGGTGATCTTCGTGGGGTCGTAGGTGACCCGGACCGCCTCATAGTGACCGGTGCCACCCGCCGTAACGGCCTCATAGGTCGGATTGTCGGTGTTGCCACCCGTGTAGCCGGACACGGCGTCGACCACGCCCGGTGCCTTTTCGAACGCCTCCTCCACGCACCAGAAACAGCCGGCTGCGAAGGTCGCTGTCATGGCATTGGGCGGCAGCACGCGCTGGGCGGGCGGCGAGGCTGTGCAAGCGCCGAGGATCAACAGGGCGAGCGGGGCGAGGAGAAATCGCATCCGGAACTCATAGGTCATCGATGCCTGCTGCACCATCAATCGCAGCTACGGGTGCAATCGCCTGCCGGTTACGGGACAGGATGTCGCGGTGCCCGGGCAGCCAAACCCCAATCCGCAACACCCGCCGACGGCGCTAGGGCGGCGACGGCACCGTCTCCAATCCAACGACATTGGACGTCAGCTTGCCGTCGCTCAGGGTCAGCCGCCGGCTACACCGTGCAGCCACGCCTTCGTCATGCGTGCAGATCAGGAAGGTCGCGCCGTCTTCCCGATTCACTTCGCGCATCAGGGCCAGGACAAGATCCGCGGATTCCCGATCCAGATTTCCGGTTGGCTCGTCGGCGATGATCAGGTCCGGCCGGTTCATCAGGGCGCGTGCGATCGCGACGCGCTGCTTCTGGCCGCCCGAGAGCCGGACGGCAGGAAAATCGATACGATCCTCCAGCCCCACCCGGGTCAGCAGATCACGCGCACGGTCACGCATCTCCCGCGATATGCCCCCTGCCGGCGCGGCCGCCGGAAAGGCGACATTCTCCATCGCCGTAAAGTCCGGCAGCAGGTGGTGGAACTGGAAGACGAAGCCCAGTCGGCGGTTCCGGAACTGCGCCCGCATCCGCTCCGACAGTCCGTCGACCCGTTCGCCGCTGATGGTCAGACTTCCCGCGGTCGGGCGCAGCAACAGGCCGATGATCGACAGCAGGGTCGACTTGCCCGAGCCGGACGCCCCCAGCATGGCCGCCAGCTCTCCCGTCTCAAGCGTCAGGTCGATGCCCTTAAGCACCCGGGTTTCCTCGTCGCCATTGTGAAAGACCTTCTCGATCCCCTGCGCTTCCAGCACCCTGGTCATTGCTGAATGGCCTCCAGCGGATCGGTCTTCGAGGCTGACCGGGCGGGCAGGATGGAGGCGATCACAGCGCCCAGCGTGGTCAGCACCAGGGCGGCGACATACCCCCCCTGGGCAGGCGCGATCGGCAGCGCAGACGTGCCGTCCGCCGTGGTGATCCCCTCCAGCCAGACACACAGGCCGTATCCGGTGGCGCAGCCGATCAGGGCACCGACCAGACCGATCAGCAGGCCCTGCAGCAGGAAGACCCACATGATGAAACCGCCCGGCACGCCGAAGGCGCGCATGATCCCGACCTCGCTGCGCCGCCTGTAGGCGGACAGGACGAGGGCGCTGGCCACGCCGATGATGATCGAGATCAGGGAGAAGATCTGGATCAGCGTGCCGGTCTGGGCCTGGGCCTGCAGGGCATCTTCGAGGCCCAGGTTTTTCTCCTGCCAGGGCGTGGCCCGCAGCCCCGTGGCCTCCTCCAGGAAGCGGGCCGTGGCCCGGGCGCCGTCCGGGTCGTTCAGCTTGACCTCGATATTGGTCACCCCCTCTGGCAGGACGAACAGGGGGCGCGCGGTTTGCAACGACAGGAAGGCCACGCGCTCGTCCAGGCTCTGAAGGCCCGTACGGAACACACCCCTCACCGTCAGCTGTCGCTCCACGCCCCTTTCGGTCCGCAGCAGGATGGACTGGCCGGCGCTCAATCCCAGGTCCTCGGCCATGCGGACGCCGATCAGCAGCCCGTCCGCCCCGAGGTTCCCGTCGCCGTCGATAATGTTCGGCGTGATCGCAGAGATGGCATCAATCCCCTGCGGCTCCACACCGATGACCGCCACAGGCGCGACCGCTTCGCTCTTGACCAGAAAGGCGCTCCCGGAAATCTGGGCGCTGATGGCCGATACGGCAGGATTGGCGCGCAGAAGATCGACCACCATCGGCCAGTCGCGGATCTGTTCGCGCTGGAAGGTCGAAACAAGGGCCACGGACTCCACCGGCAGGTCCGGTCCCACCAGGACCCGGGCGATACGCGTCGGCGGCTCAAGGCTGACGTGGGCGCTGTTGCCCGTCACCTGCTCGGTCAGGCGCACCGCCAGTCCGGCAATCAGGGCAGTGATAAAGACGAAGACCGTCACCCCGAGGGCGACCCCCGCAATCAGCAACAGGGTCTGGGAGGGATTGGAAAGCAGATACCGACGCGCGACCTTCAGGGCGAACACGGCGTCAGCGGCCCGACTTCGGCGTCACGGGACGGACACGCGACCCGGGGCTGGTCGAACCGGGCTCCAGAACGAGCCTGTCTCCGGCCCGCAGCCCGCTCTCGATCATGGCGTTGACCGAGGGCCAGCGCGCGACAGTGACCGGCCGAGCCCGTACGATGTCGCCGGCGTCCACCACATAGACCTTGGGCGCAGCGGTAGCGTCCAGAAGCGCGCTACGCGGCACTACAATGGCACCCTGCCGCTGGGCCACGATGATGGTGACGTCGACTGAGCGCCCCGGGGAGAGGCCCTGGGCCCCCTCTGCCGCCAGACGGACCGTCCGTCCCCCGGTACTGGAATTGACCCTCGGCGAGACCTCGGTGACCCGGGCCGGAAAGATGAGGGTCGAGCCTGACAACGCGGCCCGGGCCGTCTGACCGGGGCTCAGTGTATCGGCGAAGGCCTCCTCCACCTCGGCCCGGATCTCGACGCCGGTCGCGGATCCCAGCTCGAACAGGGTCTCGCCCGCCGCCACCACCTGGCCATTGTCGATGGGGCGAACCAGCACCACACCGGCCATCGGGGCACGAATGGTGAATTCCCGCGCGCGTTCTGCCGATGCACGGACGGAGGCGGAAGCCGCTGCGACATTGGCCTCTGCCGTGTCGAGGGCGGCCCGCGCGGCGTCCAGCGCCGCCCGGGCGGCAAAGCCGCGCTCATACAGGGTCCGGGTCCGCTCATATTTGAGCCGCGCCTCGGTCGCCGCGGCCCGGGCTGCCCCCGCACGGGCCACATCGACCTCGGTCTGCGCCTGTTCCACGGTCGCCAGGATGATTGCCAGCGGGTCGCCGGCCGCAACCCGGTCGCCGTCGTCATGAAACAGGCGAATGACCTGGCCGGAATTGGGCGATGAAACCTGGACGAGCTGCGTCGGGCGGGCGCGCCCGACGACGGACAGGGCCTGCTCGACGGTCTCGGGCCTGACCTCCCGAACCGCGAGCTCGGCCGGCTGTCGCATCACAAGGACTGCGGCCACCGCGATGACGGCCAGGATCGCCGCCGCGATGAACAGAACCGGTCTGGATTTGACTCGCATACTCTTCCCTTGCCGCCGGACGGGTTCGCCTGTCGTTATCCCCTGCATCACGGGGACAGCAAGCCGGAACAGGACCGCTCATGCCAGCTGTCATCATGGAGTCTTCCGCCGCTCCATGATCAAACGCCCTGGGCCAGGCCTGCAGGTCTTTCCGGCGCTCGCCCGAGGCACCAGGAGCCAGCGGCTCACTGCGGCAAAGGTTCCACGGAAACGTCTCGCATTCGGCCCGCTGGTGGTTCTTCCACTCGGCCGCTCGGCACCCCGGCTTGCCAAACCCCTGCGCCCGGGGCGAAAGGTGAGACAGCTTGGAACGGGATCCGGTTGAGATGATGCAGGACGGCGACCAGGCACGGTTCATTCTCGCCGGCGAGGCGGCGGGGCCGATCCTCGCAACAGATGAACCCCTGAGCTTCTGGGGGGGTGTCGATACGGCGACCGGCCTGATCATCGACGTTCATCATCCGCTGCATGGACAATCCCTGACGGGCAAGGTGCTGGTCATGCCCTCGAGCCGCGGGTCCTGCACCGGAAGCGGCGTGCTGCTGGATCTGGTGCTGACCGGACGCGGGCCTTCGGCGCTGATCTTCCGCGACCCGGAGGATGTGCTGACCCTGGGAGCCCTGGTGGCCGCCGGGATGTTCGGCAGCCGCCTGCCGGTGCTGCGGGTTTCGTCCCCGGTCTTTGACGCCCTGACCGGAGCCGCCGAGGCGCGCATAATCGACAACAGGCTGGAGGCAGGCAGTCTCGGGATCACCATCGCGCCACCGCTGACGTCCGCCCTCGACCTGTCCGAGGCCGATCGGGCGATGCTGGCGGGTGCCGAGGGGCCGGCGGTCCAGCAGTCGATGCAGATCATCTGCGCGATGGCCGCCAGTCAGGAGGCAGAGCGTCTGATCGATGTGTCCCAGGGCCATATCGACGGCTGCATCTATGCCAGCCCGGCCAATCTGACCTTTGCCCGCAAGATGGCCGAACTGGGTGGGCGGGTCCGCATCCCCACCACGATGAATGCCATTTCGGTGGATCGGCAGAACTGGCGCGAACAGGGTGTGGCCCCCGATTTCGGCCTGCCCGCGCAGCAACTGGCCGATGCCTATGTGCAGATGGGCTGTCGCCCCAGCTTCACCTGTGCGCCGTATCTCCTCGACACGGCCCCCGCAGCGGATGAGGTGATCGCCTGGTCCGAATCCAACGCCGTGATCTATGCCAACACCGTGCTGGGGGCCCGCACGGCGAAACATCCCGACTTTCTCGATCTGTGTATCGCCCTGACCGGACGGGCCCCGCTGTCGGGGGTCTATCTCGACTCCGCCCGCAAGGCGCAGCGGGTCATCGACGTCCACCTGCCGGAAGCGATCGACGACGGCTTCTGGCCACTGGTCGGCTATCTGGCCGGACAACGGTCACCCGACCGGATACCCCTGCTTTGCGGCCTCGCCCCGGGCAGTCCGTCCCGCGATGATCTGAAAGCCCTGTGCGCGGCGTTCGGCACGACGTCGGCGTCACCCATGCTGCATATCGAGGGCGTGACACCCGAGGCGGACCTCGCCGTCGGCCCTGACGCCGACCGTCTGGCCATCACCCGCGATGACCTGCGCGCGGCATGGGCGCATCTGAATGGCGGCCCGGCGGCAGTGGAACTTGTGGCGATCGGCAGCCCGCACGCCTCGGTCGGGGAATGCCGGGCCCTTGCCGACGGACTTGCAGGCCGGCGACGGCATCCCGCGACGCAGGTGATCGTGACGGCCGGACGCGAGGTGATCCGTGAAGCCAGCGCTGAAGGCCTGCTGACCCGGCTCAGGGCCAGTGGAGTACAGGTCATCCAGGACATCTGCTGGTGTTCGATCCGGGAGCCCGTCTTTCCGCCGGGGACGCAGACAGCACTGACCAATTCGGGGAAATATGCCCACTACGGCCCCGGGCTGAGCGGCCGGCTCGTGCGGCTCGGCAGCCTGTCGGATTGCGTCACGGCCGCCCTGACCGGACAGGCGGCACCGCGCCGGCCGGACTGGCTGGCCTGACCGACGGACGCCCCCTCAGAAGGTCTTGCGAACCCGCGCAAAGAAGAAGGGCTCGAAGGTGGCGCTGCGATGCTCGATGGCACTGATCCCCGCCACGTCACGCGGCCCGGAATAGAGCTCGCGGATCCGGGTCCGTTCCCTTGAGGAGAAATTCTCGACCTGGAAACGAAACGCCAGATCGGGCCGCGGCGTGTATTCCCAGAACAGCTTCCACCAGCCCCCCTGTTCGGTCGTCTGGACCTGACGCAGGCGATAGGATCGGGAGGAGTACGCAAGGTCCCCCTCGAGCACCACGGTGGACCTGAGCGACGGAAGGTCCCGGGAGATCTGGATATCCCCTTCAAACGGTCGCTCGCCCGAGATGCGGCGATCCTGGCCGGTGACCGGATCGGTCACGGAGGACCACCGACGGGTCCCGTTGAATCTCACGAGCCCTCCGCTGACGCCCAACCGGTCAAGCGGGAGAGTCAGGCTCAGCCGGACTTCATCACGGGTGCCGTCGCCGATGTTGCCGGGGGCGTCGAAGCGACCCGCAACCGGGATCAGATCCACGACCTGCTGAACCCGGTCATGGCGATAGGACAGGAGTACCGCCCCGCGCCCCCAGAACCGCTGCTCGGCCGTAAGCTCGACGACATCTGCCACCTCGGGTTCGAGGTCCGGATTGCCCGCGCTGACGACGCCCTCGCCAAAGTCCGTGGACGCGGCAAAATCCTCGAAGTCCAGCTGGCCGACTTCCCGTTCGAGCCGCAGCCGCAACTGGGTGCCGGGCCTTACCGCCCAGCCGGCAAGGAACCGTGGCTTGAAATAGGCGAGCGTCTTCTCCTGCCGGGCATCGCCACTCAGGGAGATTGTCGAGCGCTCGTATCGGCCCGACAGTTCCAGGTCGATACCGTCCACCGGTGACCAGTTGGCCGCGACGAACCCATCCGCGCGTCCCTCCTCGATCAGCACATTGGCGACCGGCAGGATGACCGGCACACCGCCGGACGACAGTGAGGACTCCACATCGAGGCTGTTGAAAGCCCCCTCAGCGCCGAATTCCAGCTTGAGGGTGTCCGATGCCTGGAAGGTCGCTGTTCCCCGCAGGATGCTCTCCATGGCGGTCGAGATCTCGGTGGCCTCCTCCGGGGCCCTGCGTCCGGTGCTCCCCGAGCGCTGGGTATCGCGTTCATAGGTCTGGATCAGCACCAGCTTCGACAGCCATCGCTCGCTGAGGCGATACTCAAGGTCCGCTCCCAACTCCCCACCGGTACTTTCGAAGGCCGAGGCGGTCGTTTCACGGACCGGGCCCGTCATGACATTGACGAGCTCATAGAGCTCGTTCCGGTCGTTGTTGTGCGATCGCAGGGTCGAGTTGAGCCGGAGGTTGCCGGCACCGAGATCGACCTCCGCCGCCAGCCCTCCCTCCAGGGCGCGGGTCCGGAAGTCAGTGCTGAAATCGCCTGACTGGATCAGGGTACCGTCTGCTGAACGCAGCGAGAACGGCCCGTCACCCGAATCCATCTGCATCAGCTCTTCCCGGAACGACAGCATCCCCTCGATCGAAAAGGTATCGGAACGCCGGGCGGCCTCAATGCGGGCGTGGCCGCCGGGGTCACCCTCCGGGTAGACCTTTACGAAGACGGTGGAGGACATCGTTGAGTAGGATCCGCCACGACGGATGATGTTGAGGACGACGGGCTGACCCTGCATGTCGATGCCGGGCGCGCCTCCCCGGATCAGATCGATCCGCTCAACCGTCGCCGCCGGAATGCGCTGCAGGAAGCTCCTCAGACTGACGGATTTGAGAGACGGGACCTGGCCATCCACCAGGATGTTCCCGGTCGCCCCGGCCAGTCCGCGCACGTCCTGCTCGATGTCGATCATGACGAAGCCGGGCACACGCCCGACCATTTCGCTGGCCGTGGTCGGACGGGCCTCGGCGAAGAACTCCGGGAGGAAGCTCAGAACGCCGGATTGAGCGGCCTGACCCGCGGCCTCTTCCGTCGGGGCCGGTGTCTGCGCCAGGACCGGCAACGGGGCGCAAATCGTGGCCAGCACGCAGGTCATGGAAAAGAGTCTGCGCCGCCGGGCCATCATCGCTCCTCCGCAGTTCTCACTGATGCTCCCGAGGTATCCGGGAATCGCTTCATCCGAAAGCTCACCCCGGATGACGGCATCATACTAAAGACTGGCTTTATGGTCTATTGTGGCCGCGAGATAGATGCCTCCGGGCAAGAATCGGCTCGGGACGCCTCATCCGGGGTCGTGATCCCCCACTGCCACGAAAACACCCTGTCGACCTTCGGGACGAGTTGTCGTTGGACTGCCATCACCCGCGCTCCCTCGCGGACCGGGCCGTCTGGGACCGCTATGCCCCGGTCGAGCGGCGTTATGGCCAGCCCGGCCGCTGACCCGGGCACTGTCTGCCGCCGCGCGTCCCCGTGTCAGGGTGAGATGAAAAGACAGGGGCCCTGGCTGACCCAGTTTGCACGGCAGCGGGCCTGGAAGCTGGTGGGGTCTGGCGCGAGACCCCGGTCGATCCAGCCCTCAAGCGCGTCGAGCGCGGTCATATAGCTCGCGTCTGACAATTTGCTGTGGTCGGATTCGTCGGTAACCACCTGAACCAGCCATTCCGACCGGCCGGCCGCCGCGACGGTCGCGGCATAGATGGCTTCAACCGCCACGCTCACCGTCGGATCATGAAGGGCGTGAAGCGTAAGCGTCGGGCGGGTGATCTCACCCGAGAGGTCCGCGTCGTGGGCCAGCATTTCCACGCCCCGGGGGTCTGCAGAGAAGCGTTGGACGCCGGCGTTCAGCGCCGCATCGTCGCTCGAACCGCTGTAGACCGTCGCGCTGTTGTCGAAGGGATTTCGTCCATCAAGCCTTAGCAGCACCATGTCCTGAAACAGAAAGGTGGCCCAGGTCATGTGGCTGACCAGCTGCGCTTCCGCCACGCCCGTGACAGCCAGAATGTCCCGAAGTCGTGCGGCCTGATCGGGGGTGCGACGATCGGCCGGCCGGTCGACACCGGTACAGGTCTCGATCCGCCGCCGAAGCTCTGCCCGGGTCATCCGGCTGTCCAGCGGCAGCCCCTGCCAGACCGGATAGGCCGGCTCGTCGGCGGCCGGGTGGTTGGCGCAGTAATACTGGTAGACCGCCCTCAGATCGGCCCGGAAGCCATAGGCGCGGGTCCCGCCGGAGACGATGCCGTTGGTGATCAGGACGCCGTCATAGTTCCAGCCCGACTCCGCGCTCCCGATGTAGAGTTCGGACGCCTTGGCGGCGACATTTCCGCCCCAGGACTGGCCGTGCAGGAGGGTGCGGTCGGGACGACCGTACAGCGACCAGAAGATCTTGCGGCTGTTGTCCGTGTCCTCGGCGGCCATCCGGACGCCATAGCCGCCGCGACGGTAGGTGGAGCCGATCCAGGCATAGCCATGACGAACCATGACCGAGAAGCGGTCGAGGTCTTCAAGCGGGTCCGTGGCTTCGGGTGCCCCCGTACGCGGACCGCCGTGGGCATGGACGATCAGGCGCCGGTTCCAGTTGGGCGGAACAGCCGCGACATACCAGGCCCCGTTCTCGTCCTGCCCCGAAACGCAACGGGTCCCGCGGCCCGCGGTTGCGGGGCAGTCGATCCGGCGCGGTTCGACCGCCTCCGCCAGCGCCCCGTGAGGGACAGACAGGCCGAGCATCCCGAGCACCAGGGCCGCCAGCAACCGCATGCCTGTTTCTCCAGTCGGACCCGGCCGGCGCTGACCCGGTCGTCAGCGCCGGCCACGGCCTCAGAACGTCTTTGTCATGGTCGCATACCAGTAGCGACCATAGGGACGGTAGAGAGAGCCAAGATAACCGGCGGACGACAGGGGCGGTGCCTCATCGGTGATGTTGCGGGCCCCGATGCGGATGGTCGTGTCAGCCGCCAGATCGTAGGTGTCTTCCCACTCATACTGGAGGTAGAGGTTCCCGGTGATCTGGCTGTCCACCTCCCAGGGGGTCCCGGTCGCGGACAGCAGGTCCGTGTCATCCACGGCGCTGATGTACTGGGTGAAGGCACCGACCTGCCAGGGACCCTGTGACCAGGTCAGCGATCCAGAGACCCGCCATTCCGGCCGGCCATTCTGGGCCAGCAGGTCACTGGTTTCCGGCAGGGGCGTCGCCGCATTGATGATACCGGCAGCCCGCGCCTCATAGAGGGCGTCAACCGCCGGGCCAGGATCCCGCCCGAAGGCGATCAGCTTGGCAGCGTTCAGGTTCATGCGGAAGTCGCCGAGCGGCGTATCGCGCAGACGCCAGATCAGGCCGAAATCCATGCCCTCCACGTCCTGGGGCAGCAGGTTCACGAAGCGGTCGCTGATCGAGGTGATGACGCCGACCGGCGTGATCCCTGTGCCGGCGAACAGGGCGATGTCATCGGCATTGACCGCGGCGCGCGTCACCAGGGGGTTGGAGCGGCCCTGGACACGATCCAGATAGTCCTGGACGACGGCGTTCCGGCCGCCGAACAGACCGACGATCTTCTCCTGCTGGATGTGCCAGCGGTCGATGGTCAAGGTGAAGTCGCCCAGCATTTCCGGCAGGAACTGGGGCTCGAACACGACGCCATAGGAAGAGTTGGTGCTTTCCTCCGGCTCCAGATCCGGGTTTCCGGACACGAGAAGCGACGCGCCGATCGACCGGGAACAAGCCCCGAAGGTGGCGATCCGCCCGGCCCGCAGATCCGCCTCGCAGCGGATATAGTCGGGGTTGGTCGTCAGGCGACCGTAGGTCGCCGTATTGACCTGTTCGAGGTTCGGGGCACGGAAGCCTTCCGAATAGGACCCCCGCAGCCGCAGGCCGTCGAAAATGTCCCATGATGCTGCGATCTTGGGCTTGGCCACATTCCCGAAGTCGGAATAGTGCTCGGCCCGGCCGGCGATCTGGATATCCAGCGCACGGACCAGAGGGATGTTCATTTCGGGCGAGACCAGCGGAACCGCGAACTCGATATAGGCCGAGGCGACCGTCCGGTCTCCTTCCGTGTCAGGGTTCTGGCTTACGGCGATGACGTTAGAGAGCTGGACTTCACCCGTGACCGAGTCGCGGAATGGATTGGTCCCGTCGAGGTTGGAGTCGCGGTTATCGCTCTGGGTTTCGCGGCGCGCCTCGACCCCGAAGGCGATACCGACGTCACCCGCCGGCAGGCTGAACATATCCGGACGCGACACCTTGAAATCGAACTGGCTGAGCGTGGTCCGGGACTCGCGCCGAAGGCGGAAGGTGATGGCGTCGATCGCGACCTGGGAACTGGGCGTGCAGTCGCCGAAGCTGGTCTGGCCGATGCAGCCGCCGCTGAACGGGTTGTAGGCATCCGGTGTCGACAGGGCCAGGGAGGCCTGCAGCGCCGTGGTGTTCACCGCATCGGACTCATCGACCGCCTCGGCTTCCGAATACAGAAGCGCCGATTCCCAGTCGAACCCGCGCCACTCGCCACGCAATCCACCCAGCAGCCGCGACTGATAGTTGCTGACGTCGACGCCCTGGTAACCGGCATCCACAAAGCGGTACTGGTTCAGACGCACGGGGAGACCGGTCACCGGAACATTGGTCAGGCCCGAGATGCGATTGGGGTTTACCCGACCATCGGCAAAGGTCACCGGGCCGAAGGGGTTCCAGTAGTTGGACGCCGGGATCACCAGTGTGTTCAGGTTGATGACCGGCGGCTGCACCCTGTGGGTATCGGCCGTATAGTAGCCGATCTCACCGAAGGCCGTGATGTTGTCGGTCAGCTCATAGTGACCGGCGAAGAAGATGTTCAGTCGCTGCGTGTCCGGCAGGACGGTGGTGCCCGGTGCCGTGTCGAAACGCAGCGGGCGCTGGGTCCCGTTAAAGGTCAACGCGCCGGAGCCAAGGCAGACATCTCCGTTCGGGACCAGACAGCCGGCCAATGTCGTCGGCCGGATCGAAAATGCCCCGGCGGCGGTTGTCAGGGCTGTGGTGCCGCGGCGGATCGTGCCCGGACCGTTGACCACCGCCAGATTGGCCCAGGCCCCCCGGGTGTTGCGGAAGTCCGGCACCAGGCTGGTCGCATAGTCCGGCTCATTGGCGAACAGGGGCGTCAGGTTGTCGGTGGAGGTAAAGTCCTGGTCCTCGGACCGCAGCGCGGTCCGGTCGGTATAGTCGATGAAGGCCGAGATGTTGCCGCGGTCAAAATTGCGACCGGCAAACAGGCCGAGGTTCAGCTCGCGGAGATGGGTTCCCTCGGCCCCGCCATACTGGCTGGTCATCCGCAGGCCATCGAACCTTTCGCGCAGCACGGTGTTGACCACCCCGGCCACCGCGTCGGCACCATAGATGGCCGCAGCGCCGTCCATCAGCACCTCGACCCGCCTCAGGCCAGAGACCGGTATGGCGTTGGAGTTGTAGCTCAGAACCGGCACCGTGCCGGTGTCCGACGTGCCCTGGCTGGTCGGGTGCTGCACGATGCGGCGACCGTTCAGCAGCACCAGGGTATTGCCGACGCCGAGCGAACGCAGGTTGACCGAGTTCACGTCCCCACGCGCGGCATTCGAGGTCTGGGGATTGTTGGCGGCGCTGAACAGGACATCGCCCATCTGCGGGATCGACCGCATCAGGTCGTCACCGTTGACGGAGCCGGTCGCAAGAATCTGCTCCTCGTCCAGCACCGTCACGGGCAGGGCCGTGTTCACGGCGGCGCCACGGATCTGTGACCCGACAACGACGACGTCACCGAGGTCGCTGGCGGTCTCGGGCTCAGCCGCAGCGGCCCCGGAGGACGGTGCCGTCTGGGCCCAGGCTCCGGACGCACAGGTCAACAGGGTCAGCGCAGCAGCGCTGCCCAGCAGCGCGCTCTTGTGGATGGTCCTCATGGTAGTCTCCTCCCTGATGCGTTCGGCCGTTTCAGTCGGCCGTTATGACGTCCCGGTCGCCCGGCCCCGCAGCGGGGTCAGGCAGCGCGGCGATTTTTGCGGGACCGGAGCCGAGCGCGGCGTGCAACGCCTCGCGATCAAGCTCTCCCTCCCAGCGGGCGACCACCAGCGTGGCCACGGCATTTCCGACGAAATTGGTCAGGGCGCGGCACTCGCTCATGAAGCGGTCGATACCGAGGATCAGCGCCATGCCGGCGATCGGCACGGACGGAACAACAGCGAGAGTCGCGGCCAGGGTGATGAAGCCCGCACCCGTGATCCCGGCGGCGCCCTTGGAGCTGAGCATGGCCACAAGCAGGAGCAGGATCTGGTCCTGCAGGCTCAGCTCGATGTTCATCGCCTGGGCAATGAACAGGGCCGCCATGGTCATGTAGATATTGGTGCCGTCCAGATTGAAGGAATAGCCGGTCGGGACGACCAGGCCGACCACAGACCGCTTGGCTCCCGCGCGCTCCAGCTTCTCCATCAGGCTCGGCAGCGCGGCCTCTGACGAAGAGGTGCCGAGCACCAGAAGCATCTCTTCCTTGAGGTAGGAGATCAGCTTGAAGATCGAGAAGCCGCTGGCCCAGCATACCGCGCCGAGGATCCCGATCACGAAGATGAATGACGTCAGATAGAAGGTCGCAATCAGGGCCGCGAGGTTTGCGATGGCCCCCAGGCCATAGGCACCGATGGTGAAGGCAAAGGCGCCGAAGGCACCGACGGGGGCCGCCTTCATCAGGATCCCGACCAGTTTGAACATGATCTGGCTCAGGGCGTCGAGCGCCCGGTGCACCGGCGCCGCTGCATCCCCGATCATCGCCATGGCAATCCCGAACAGGATGGCCACGAACAGGGTCTGCAGGATGTTGCCTTCGGAGAAGGCGCTGACCAGCGTGGTCGGGATGATGCTCATCAGGAAGCCGACGATGGTCGTCTCATGAGCGGCGGCGGTATATTGCGACACCGCTCCGGCACTCAGCGTCGCGGGGTCGATGTTCAACCCGCGACCCGGCTGGACCACATTGGCGATGACAAGGCCGATGATCAGGGCGAGGGTCGAGAAGAAGAAGAAATAGGCAAAGGCCTTGGCCGCCACGCGGCCAACCTTGCCGAGATCCCGCATCCCGGCGATGCCGGTGGCAATCGTCAGGAAGATCACCGGGGCGATGATCATCTTGACCAGTTTGATGAAGGCGTCGCCCAGCGGCTTCAGGCTTTCGCCGAAATCGGGCCAGAAATGACCGACGGCCCCGCCCGCCACAATCGCCAGAAGCACAATGAAGTACAGGCTGCGATAGAACGGTTTGCGCACGGGCGCTCCACCGGCGGTGGCGGCTGGCTGCAACAAACGACCTCCCCTGGAACCGCGACCCGGCTCCCGTCACTACGGTGCTCTCAATGGTACCGTTCCCCGCAGTATCGCCCGCCACATTCCGGCATCAAGCCACTCGCCGCTCGCATCTAACGTATTGTAAGATCGATTAAATCAATCCCAGCGTCCGCAGGCCTGCCTCATTTTGTGCGTAATTCCGCACACGTACCTTGGATATCTGTGCGTAATTTCGCATAGTCGACGGATGCGCCGTCCGTTGTCCCTGCCGACTCAATGGCGGCTGTTCGCAGCCGCCTGGAGCCTCGTCGCCCTGCTGGTTGTCGTGACCAGCGGCGAGGTCGCGCGCAGGGACGCCCGTGAGTCTGCGGAGCACCGGGCCGCGACGGCCAGCACGCTTCACGCTGCGGTGTTGCGCAGCGAACTGGAGCGGCATCGCTCCCTGCCGATGGTGCTGGCCCAGAATCCGGATCTGGCGGCGGTATTGAGCAGACCCGATGCGACCGCTGCCGCGCGGCTGAGCCGGAAGTTCGAGATCCTCGCGAGAGACGTCCGGGCTGCCGCCATCTACGCCCTCGACGCCGAGGGCCGGACACTCGCTGCCAGCAACTGGCGACTGCCGACCAGCTTTGTGGGCTCCAGCTACCGGTTCCGCCCCTACTACTATGAGGCGATGAGGGACGGCCAGGCGACCTTCTTCGCCCTCGGCACCGTCAGCGGCCGCCCGGGCCTTTATCTGTCCCGTCGTGTCGACGGCCCGTCAGGCCGACCCCTGGGGGTCATCGTGGCCAAGGTTGAGTTCGACGCGCTTGAGGCCGACTGGCGCGCCTCGGGTGAGCCGACCTATGTGACCGATGCCGACGGCGTGGTGGTCATCACCACGGTGCCGGCCTGGCGGTTTCACACGACACAGCCACTTTCCGCGGATCTCCGGCGCCGGCTGGCCGAAACCCAGACGGTCGGTTCAACCGTTCCGGGGCCCCTGCCCTTCAACACCACCGGAGAAGGCCTGGTCCGGATTTCATCGGACATCCCCGAAGGCCTGTACGCGGCTGCCTCCGACCCGATCCCGGATATCGGGTGGCGGGTGAACCTGCTCTCACCCTCGGGAGATGCCATATCGCGCGCAGTCGCCAGCGCACGGTGGCTGGGAGCCATGACCGTCGCCCTCCTCGCCGCCCTGACCGGCATCCTTCTGCGCCGTCGCCAGCGCGCCGCCGCGAAGGCGAGCGAGGCGGAACAGGCCCGGATCGAACTGGAACGGCAGATCGATCTGCGGACCACCGAGCTGAGGTCCGCCAACGATCAGTTGAACCACGAGATCGACGAACGAAGGCGGCTTGAGACCGTGCGCCAGGACCTTCAGGACGAACTCATCCAGGCGAACAAATTGGCGACGCTGGGCCAGATCGCCGCCGGTGTGGCGCATGAGATCAATCAGCCGGTTGCCGCCATCCGGACACATGCAGACAGCGCCTCGGTCCAGCTAAGGCGCGAAGACGCTGCGGGGGCGCTTCGATCGCTCGCCAACATTGATCGACTGACAGAGCGGGTCGGGGTCATCACTGACGAGCTCCGCGCCTTCTCGCGCAAAACCCGGTCTGGCACCGTGGCCGTGGGCGTTGATGGTGCCATCGACGGTGCCCTGCTTCTGGTCTCTGGCCGGCTCAGGGAAAAGGGCATCGGCCTCGAACGCCGCCGGGCCCCGGCCGGGCTGGCCGTGCTGGCCGAACGCAACCGCCTTGAACAGGTGGTCCTGAACCTGCTCCAGAATGCGATCGAAGCCCTCGACGGTGTCCCCGCCCCGGTCATTGAGCTCGGCGTCCAGGTCAAGGGCAAGCATGTGACCATCCATGTCACGGACAATGGACCCGGGGTCACGCCAGCCGTCCGGGAAAGGCTGTTTACGCCGTTCACGACGGACAAGGCGGACGGCCTCGGCCTGGGTCTCGTCATCAGCCGCGATATCGTCGCCGCCTTTGGAGGAGAACTGGTGCTCGAACCGTCCAGCACCGGCGCACGGTTTACCATCCGTCTGGCGAAGGCGTCATGAGTTTCGAGGCGCTGGACCGGGTCGCGCTGATCGACGACGACGAGGCCTTCCGGGATGCCCTGGCCGAGCGGCTCGAACTGGACGGACTGACGGTCGTCGCTTTCGGGTCAGCGGAGGCGTCGCTCAAGATCGTCAACGACCGGTTCGACGGGGTCGTGGTGACGGACCTGCGGATGCCGGGGATGGACGGGCGACAGCTGGTCGAGCGGCTGAACGCGCTGGATCCTGACCTGCCGGTGATCATGATGACGGGTCACGGCGACATCGCCGAGGCCGTTGAGGCCATGAAGCGCGGTGCCTATGACTTTCTTGCCAAGCCCTTCGCACCCGAGCGTCTGATCGAGACTCTCGGCCGTGCCCTGGAAAAGCGCGCGCTGGTGCTCGACAATCGTCGGCTGGCCGCCCTGGCTTCGGATGATGAAGGCTCGATCCCGTTGAGCGGTGCCAGCCGGTCTGTGGAAGCGCTTCGCGCCGCGATCCAGCGGCTCGCGGACGCAGAGGTCGACGTCCTGATTGAGGGTGAGACCGGCTCAGGAAAAGAGGCCGTGGCCCGCGCCATTCACAACGCCGGCCGTCGGCGCCTGCGGCCCTTCGTTGCCGTGTCCTGCGCCGCCCTGCCGGAGAGCGGTCTGGAAAGCTTGCTGATGGGTGACGCCGTTGGCCCGGGCGGGGCCTTCCGTCGCCGTGAAGGACAGATCGAGCAGTCGCACCGGGGCACACTGTTCCTGGACGAGATCGACCTCGCGCCCCGTGCCGCCCAGCTTCTGCTACTGCGGGTTCTGGAGGAACGGGAGGTTCTGCCGGTCGGCGCCATGGAGCCGCACGCCCTCGACCTGCGTGTCCTCGCCGCGACCAAGGGGGATCCGGTCGAGGCCGTCGCGCGCGGGGACCTGCGCGAGGATCTCTACTATCGCCTCAACGTCATCCGCCTGCGAACCCCTCCGCTTCGCGAACGGCGCGAGGATGTACCGCTGCTTTACGCCCGCTTTCTTGGCCGCGTGGCGAGCCGCCTCGGTCGGGAGCCTCCACCGGTGGATCACACCATCCGCCGCCGACTCCTGGAGCATGACTGGCCGGGCAATTTGCGCGAGCTCGCCAACTACGCCAGCCAGGTCGCCGTGGGCCTCAACTCCCCTGCCTCGCGCGCGCAGTCCGGCGAAGGTTTGGTCCAACGCGTCCAGACATATGAGGCCGAACTGATCCGGGAGGCGCTGACGCGTCACGAAGGCGACATCCGGCAAGTCACGGCGGACCTGCAGATCCCGCGCAAGACACTCTACGACAAGATGGCCCGCCACGGCCTCATCCCCGCCCGCCATCGCCGCCGGTAGCCGGACGGTCTACGGCGCACCGTGACGGGGTTCCGGGAATCTGTTCTGGCGTCGGGTCACTGCGGACATCACGTCCAAAACAGGTATCGTGATCGAGCGGCCCGATCCTGTCCCCGGCAAGGCGCGCCTTGGCCGTATCCGCACGGCGCAGCATACGCCTTCCCGATCACCGGTCGGGAGCATCCATGGTCTCCGGCGGTCCGGGCTGATCATCGTCGTCGATCAGGATGCGCTCTGCCGCCCCCTGGATGTCGTCATACTGGCTGGCGCGCAAGGTCCAGATGAAGGCTCCGACGGCCATCAGACCGAGGAAGACCGAGAACGGAGCCAGCAAGAGCAGTATGTTCATCGCCCGTTCCTCACACGCAGGGCGTTGAGCGTCACGACCAGGGAAGAGCCTGACATCGCCAGGGCTGCAACGAACGGATTCACCAGGCCGAACATGGCTGCGGGTGCCGCCACGAGGTTGTAGAGGGCCGCAAAGCCGAAATTTTCCAGCGCCCGGCGGCGGGCCGAACGCGCGACGTCTATGGCCTCGACGACGGCCATCAGGGCGTCGCCGGTCAATACAAGGTCCGCAGCATTCTGGCTGGCCGCCAACGCCGTTCCGGGCGCGACGGCGGCATGCGCACGCGCCAGGGCAGCGGCATCATTCAAACCGTCCCCGACCATCAGAACCTTGCGCCCCCCTGTGGTGAGACGGTCAATCGCGTCCGACTTTTCTTCCGGCAGCAGGCCTGCGCGCCAGTCGGCGACACCCACGGCATCCGCCACCCCCTTGACCGCGCCGTTCCGGTCACCCGACAGGATCTCGACCGTCAGGCCACGCGCCTTCAGAGCCCTGATCGTGTCGGCGGCGTCCGGTCGCAGTCCATCGGTGAACTGCAGACGGACCTTTGGGTCTCCGTCAAAGCCGAACCAGAGTTCGGTTTCACCGGAGCGAACCGTCGGGACGCCCACAAAGGCCGCCCGGCCCAGGCGCGCACGGCGGCCATCGACAAGCCCCTCAACCCCAAGGCCGGCATGTTCGACAACCTCGGTGGCCACCGGGCCCTCGCCGGCCGCGCGGGCCACGGCGCGCGCCATCGGATGGCCGGACGCCCGGGCCAACGGAGCCGCCATGGCGATGATGCTCGATGACGATCCGACCAGGGCAGGTCGGCCCTCGGTCAGAACGCCGGTCTTGTCGAACACCACATGATCAATCTCCGCCAGCCGCTCCAGGGCAGCGCCCGACTTGACCAGAACCCCGCGACGAAACAGCCGCGCCGAGGCAACCACCTGCACCGCCGGCACGGCCAGTCCGAGGGCGCAGGGACAGGTAACGATCAGGACCGCCACCGCGCGGATGAGGGCTTCCCTCGGATCGAGCCCGAGGGCCCAGCCGCCGGCGAAGGTTGCCAGCGCTGCCGTATGGACCACGGGCACATAGAGCGCCGCCGCGTGGTCGGCGAGCCGGACATAGCGCGAGCGCGACTGGGCACCGGCCTCGACAAGGCGCGCGATGGCCGCCAGCGTCGAATCCTCGGAGCGTGCCCGGGCGCGCAGCGTCAGCAGGCCTGAGGTGTTGACGGCACCCGCCCGGCAGAGCTGCCCCGGAAGGACCCGCTCGGGCGCGCTCTCTCCGGTCAGCAGACTGTTATCCAGCAAGGCCTCGCCGTCCTCGAGCGTGGAATCGACCGGAATGCGGTCGCCCGGGCGAACCCGCAGCATATCTCCCGGCGCAATATCGCCGAGAGGGACCGACCGCTCGCGACCAGCCCCGTCAACGGCACAGGCGACGGGGGCCTGGAGCGCCAGAAGGTCACCTGCGGCACTGCGCGCCTTTGCCCTCAGCACATGATCCAGCCAGCGCCCGATGAGCAGCAGGAACAGCAGCGAAACGGCGGCATCGAAATAGGCGTCGCGTCCGTTGAGGATCGTCTCCGAAAAGCTGATCGCAAGGGTCAGGATCACGCCGATGGAGATCGGCACATCCATATTGGCCCGGCCCGCGCGGAGCGATCGCCAGGCGGACTTGAAGAAGGTCATCCCTGCAAAGATGGCGCAGGGGGCACCCACTGCCGCCGACATCCACATCATCATCGTGCGGGTGGCGGGGCCGAGTTCCTGATCAAACAGTCCCGCCCAGATGGGGACCGAGAACATCATGGCGTTCATGGCCCCGAAGCCCGCCACGCCCAGGGCGAGGATCAGCTGCCGCCCCTCGCGGTCGCGCTGCACCAGGGCGGCACCGGGGTCATAGGGGGTCGCCGGATAGCCGAGCCGCTCGAGGGTGGAGATGATCCGACCCGGATCTACGGCAGCGCCCTCAAGACCCAGGGCCAGGCGTCCGGTGGACAGGTTAAGGCGCGCCGTGGCCACGCCCGGAAGGCACGACATCTCGCGCTCGATCTTGGCGATGCAGCCGGCGCAGCGCGCGCCTGTCACCAGCAGGTCAAGACGGGTCTGACCATCGTTGGTCCGCCGCAGGAAGGCGGACATGTCGGGGCGGGCCGCCGCATCAAAGGTCACGGCCATGTCAGCCTCCGCTCGGCCACGAATGAATGACCGCCGCCGGTGGCATCGACCCGCGCGTCCCAGACGCCGGACAGGCCGGCGCGGGGGCCGCTGTACTGGCCCGGCGCGGTCTCGGTGAGGGTCAGGACACTGCGGCCCTGCTCGGTGGCGGGTCGCAACAGGGTGGCAGTGACCCTGAGCCCGCGCAGGGGTTGGCCGTCCCGGTCCCGGAGCAGGACGATCACCCCCTCCGGCCGGGCCTCCAGGGCAGCCCGCCAGCCGATGGCTTCCTGAACCCGAAGCCGCTCCAGTTCGGCATTGTAGATCAGGCCCGCCTCATAGGGCCGGGGCGCGACCTGACCCGGGTGGGTGCGATAGGCCAGGGTCAGAAAGGCCGCGTCGACCCCGATGACAACGGCGAAGAAGGCCACGACCCCGGCGGCAACATGCCAACCCTTTACGGTGAACGGAGCCCGTGGCGGTTTGGAGGGAGCGGTCATCAGCGGGTGTCTCCAAAGTCGAAAGCAGTCCGGACCGACTGGACCTCGTCCCCTGACCGGATCTCGAAGGTTGCCGGCTGGCTGCCGTCGGCAACCACGGCCGCGGGGGCGGTGACGAAGACCCGGACGGAGGTGACCCGGTTGGGGTCGACCTCAAGACGCAGCGGGTTCGACGCCGGCCGACCGGGACTTCTGAGGGTCGCGCCCGGAACGCCGGCGTAGCGGACTTCCACGGTCGCCGTTTCAAAGCCATGGTTGGCGACCTTCAAGGTGTAGCCGTTGCGAACGGAGCCATCACTCAACCGGACCGCCGCCGGATTCCGGTCGCGCAAGGCGTGAACGTCGGCGGTCTTGCGGGTGCTGAAGCCCCAGATCATCAGTCCACTGACGACCACCAGGGCGATACCATAGTAGAGGGTCCGGGGGCGGATCAGACGGTGCTCCGGCTTCTGGCCGCAGCTCCGGGCCGCAACCGCCGCATCCGTGTCATAGGCAATGAGCCCCCGCGGACGGCCGACCTTCTCCATGACCTCATTGCAGGCGTCGATGCAAAGGCCGCAGTTGATGCATTCCAGCTGGGCCCCGTCGCGAATGTCGATGCCCATGGGACAGACCACAACGCACTGGTTGCAGTCGATACAGTCGCCGCGCCCTTCCCAGGACTCCGTCTTCTTGTGCGGCCCGCGCGGTTCTCCGCGGTCGTAGCGGTAGGTCACCTGGAAGGACTGGTCGTCCAGCATCGCACCCTGGATGCGTGGCCAGGGGCACATATAGGTGCAGACCTGCTCGCGCATGTGTCCGGCGAAGACATAGGTGGTGAAGGTCAGGATGGCGCAGGAGACATAGGCCGTCATGGGCGCGGTCCCGACCCAGAAGGTACGGATCAGGTCCGGCGCATCGTGAAAATAGAAGATCCAGGCCCCACCGGTGCCGAAGGCCGTGCCGATCCAGACCGCGTGCTTGCCCGCCTTGCGCCAGAGTTTGTTGAACGACATCGGAGCCGCGTCGAGCCGCATCCGCGCATTGCGGTCACCCTCGAACAGCCGCTCGATATAGATGTAGAGGTCGGTCCAGACCGTCTGCGGACAGGCGTATCCACACCACAGTCGACCGAACAGGGCTGTCACAAGGAACAGTGACAGGGCCGCAAGCACCAGCAGGCCGGTGATGAAATACACCTCCTGCGGCCACAGCTGGATCATGAAGAAATAGAAGCGGCCACCGTCGAAATCGACGAGGACGGCCTGGTCCGGAAGCGCGCCCGGCCGGTCCCAGCGGATCCAGGGCGTGATGTAGTAGATCGCCAGCATGACGATCAGCAGTGCCCATTTGATCCAGCGCCACTGGCCGTTGACCAGTTTGGGATAGATCGGCACGCGGGCCTTGTAGAGGCCCTTGGGGCGGTCCTTCTCGCGCTGTTTCTCGGCGACAGATACCGGACCCGTCTTCGCTGAACGATCACGGGTCCGGTCGATGATGATGGTCATGGCGCGGCTGCAGCGGCTCCCGACGCCTCGCCGCCCCCGGCGTTGACGTGGACATAGACCGCAAGGGCCTTGATCACCCCCGGCGAGAACCGGCCCTCCCAGCTTGGCATGACGCCGTTTCGGCCGTTGTGAATCTGGCTGCGGATGGACTCGCGGTCGGACCCGTAGAGCGACTCCCGGTCGGTCAGGTCAGGCGCTCCAAAGGCGCGATCCCCCACGCCTGTCGGCGTATGGCAGGCCGCGCAGTTGTCGGCATAGAGCTGCTGCGAGCGACCGACCGCCGCCGCGTCCGCCGGTCGGCCCGACAGGGCCACCACATATTCGGTCATGTCGGACACCTGGGCCGCGGTCAGCATGTTGTCGCGACCAAAGGCCGGCATCTGCGAGGTCCGGGTCTGGGGATGGGCCGACCGGACGCCGACCCGAAGGGTGTGCTCGATCTCCTCAAGCGTTCCACCCCACAGCCAGACGTCATCACGCAGATTGGGATAGCCGCGCGTCCCGCCGCCACCGGCGCCGTGACAGGTGGCGCAGTTGTCGCCGAAGACGGATTGACCGACCGAAAGAGCATGCGCCTGCAGGGCCGGGTCCGCCTCGATCTGCTGCAGGGACGCCGTCGCCAGCATCGCCTCGCCGCGGCCGCGTTGAACCCGAAGCGCGTCCAGTTGTTCGGCGACATCGGCCCGGTCGGACTGTTTGAGAACGCCCGGGGTGTAGCCTTTCAGGCCCGGCCACGCCGGCATCAGCACCCAATAGACAACGGAGAAGATGATGCAGCCGTAGAAGATCCACAGCCACCAGCGCGGCAGCGGATTGTCCAGCTCGCGGATACCGTCCCATTCGTGTCCGGTCGTCTGGATGCCGGAGTGTTCGTCGCGCTCGGGTTCAGACATGCTCGTCCTCGTCTTTTTCGAGCGGAAGATGGGAAAGCCGCTTGAAGGCCTCGCGGTGCTTCGGCCACATCGCGTAGACGACACCGGCAATGAAGACGGCACCGAAATAGAGGGTGCCGCCCTGCTGGGCGAACCGGGCCACGGTTTCGTAGTCGAGGCCGCTCATCGCAGGTTCTCCGGGTCTTCGGCCTGGTAGGTGCGGAAATCGACCTGGGTGCCGAGTTGCTGCAGATAGGCGATCAGCGCGTCCATCTTGGTCAGCCGCGCAGGATTGCCGTCGAAGTCGCCCTGGGCGATGCGCGGCCCATAGCGACGGCGCAGGTCAGATGTCGCACTGGCGAAAGGATCGACCTGGGCATTCAGATCCGCTTCCGCGTTCTCGATCTGGTCTGCCGTATACGGGACGCCGACCGCCACCATCGCCCGCAGCTTGGCCTTGATCGCATGCTGGTCCAGGTCCTGGTTCGCCAGGAAGCGGTAGGGAGGCATATTGGACTCGGGCACGACCGAGCGTGGGTCGGTCAGATGCTCAACGTGCCAGTCGTTGGAGTATTTGCCGCCGACGCGCGCCAGATCAGGCCCCGTCCGCTTCGATCCCCACTGGAACGGGTGGTCATACATACTCTCGGCCGCAAGGCTGTAGTGGCCGTAGCGCTCCACCTCATCGCGCAGGGGGCGGACCATCTGCGAGTGGCAGCCGTAGCAGCCCTCCGCGATGTAGACGTCGCGCCCGGCCAGCTCGAGCGGGGTGTAGGGACGCACGCCCTCGACCTCCTCGATCGTACTCTCGACCCAGAACAGGGGCGCGATCTCGACGATCCCGCCGACCGAAACCACCACCGTGATGCCGAGGACCAGCCAGAGCGAGTGACGTTCAAATCTCTTATGGTGCTTCCACATGGTTCTGATCCTCACTCGGCCGGCAGGAGACGCGGCTCGATCGTCGTCGCCGGTACGGCCGCGCTGTTGGGCACGGAGGGCATGCGGATCGTTCGCCACAGGTTGTAGGACATGATGAGCGTGCCGCTCAGGAACATCAGGCCACCGACGGTGCGGATGATGTTCTGGATGTGCTTGGCGGACACCGTCTCGATGAAGCTGTTCGCGAGGAAGCCGTCGGGCGTGTACTCGCGCCACATCAGGCCTTCCATGATGCCGGAGACCCACATCGCGGTGATGTAGAGAACGATACCGGTCGTCGCGATCCAGAAATGCCACTCGACGAGGTTGTTCGAGTAGAGCCGCTCCTTCTTCCAGAGCCAGGGCACCATGCAATAGATGGCACCGAAGCTGATGAAGCCGACCCAGCCGAGGGCGCCGGAGTGGACGTGGCCGATGGTCCAGTCGGTGTAGTGCGACAGGGCGTTGACCGTCCGGATGGACATCAGCGGACCTTCGAAGGTCGACATGCCGTAGAAGGCGATGGCCACGACCATCATGCGAACGACGGGGTCGGTGCGCAGCTTGTCCCAGGCCCCCGACAGGGTCATCAGGCCGTTGATCATCCCGCCCCAGGACGGCATCCACAGCATGATCGAGAAGGTCATGCCCAGCGTCTGCGTCCACTGCGGCAGAGCCGTGTAGTGCAGGTGGTGCGGACCGGCCCAGATGTAGATGAAGATCAGCGACCAGAAGTGGACGATCGACAGGCGGTAGGAATAGACCGGCCGCTCGACCCGCTTGGGCACGAAATAGTACATCATCGCCAGGAAGCCGGCGGTCAGGAAGAAGCCCACCGCATTGTGGCCGTACCACCACTGCACGAGGGCATCCTGCACTCCGCCGAAGGCCGAATAGCTGCGGGCTTCCAGCAGGCCGACCGGGACGGCGGCATTGTTGACCAGATGCAGCAGGGCGACGGTGACGATGAAGGCCAGGTAGAACCAGTTCGCCACGTAGATGTGCGGTTCCTTGCGCTTCCAGATGGTGCCAAGGAAGACCAGCAGATAGGCGACCCAGACGATGGTCAGCCAGATATCGACGTACCACTCCGGCTCGGCATATTCGCGCGACTGGGTGATGCCCGCGACATAGCCCGTGGCGGCCAGGACGATGAACAGCTGGTAGCCCCAGAACACGAACCAGGGCCAGATCCCGCCGAACAGACGCGCCTTGCAGGTGCGTTGCACCACCCAGAAGGAGGTGCAGATCAGCGCATTGCCGCCGAAGGCAAAGATCACACCGGAGGTATGCAAGGGCCTCAGACGACCGAAATTCAGCCAGCCATGGTCCGGGAAGTAGAATATCTCGGGCCACGACAGCTGCGCCGCGATCAGGACGCCGACCGTCATGCCGATCACGCCCCAGAACATGGTGGCGATGACCCCGGCGCGTATGACCCCGTCCTGGTAGCGAGTCGGGTCATTGCGGAACTTGCCGTGAGCAACGCCGATGGTCAGGGCGCTCAGGGCGATGACCGAGGCCGCCATCAGGATGTAGCCATGGAACCGGAAGGCCGCGTCATGGGTCAGGGCCGTCGCGAACAGGGCAAGGACCGCGGCGATGCCGAGGAACAGAAACAGGGCGACAACGTCTGACGGCGTGTCGGAGTCGGACGTGGCTATTGAAGGCATTCGGATGGACCCCTCGAGCAGAGAATGTTTCCGTGCCCCGACTCCGCGACCCGCGCCTTGCTCTGGCGCAAAGCCGGGCCGGCATTTTTCGGGTCTTGTGGGTGCAGGAGAAAACGAGATGCGAATCCAGGACATTCAAGACGGGCAGGTTCTCGGCGCTGCGCTGATCCTCCTGGGCCTGTCATTGGGCGGTGCCGCCGCCGGGGCGGGCATGCTGGCCGCCGCACATATGGCGCAGACAGGTCCGATGTGCGGGCCGACGCTCGGCCATTGCTTCCGCTGCGTGGCGGCTGCCGGCCTGCTGCTGGCCGCACTGGCGTCCTCCGGCACAGGAGCCTGGCTGTTGAAGGCACGACCGGCACCCTGTCCCGCAGGTTGAGCGGTTCTTTCAGCCCTGACGGGCCAGCGCCTTGCGGACGGTCGTCAGCAAGGCATCCGTAAGCAGCGGCTTTTCGATAATCGGTACACCGGCCGCCGCCGCCCGGTTTCGCAGGGCGGTGCGCGGATTGGTCGTGACCAGGATCGCGGGCAGTTCGACCCCGGCCGCACGAAGACACTCGAGCAGGGCGAGGCCGTCCATGCCCGGGAGGTTGTGATCCAGAATCAGGCAGCCGGATTCCGGCATATCGTCCGCCGCCAGAAGGCTCTCGCCATCGCGAAAGCTGCTCACATCGAGGCCTTCGAGGTCGAAAGAGAACTGTATCGCATGGGTCACTGCAGGGTCGTCATCCACCAGGATGACGGCGGGCCGGGCGGCAAGAGTGACGGCCGCCGCTGTCACGCGCACAGACCCTCGAGCCGGTGACGCTGGAGCAGGCGAACGTGACGCGACGACCGGGCCTCGACCATGCCATGGGCCTGAAGCTGGGACAGGGTACGCGAGACCGTATGGATGGTCAGGCCGACATGGTCGGCGATGTCCTGCCGGGTCATGGGCAGGTCAATGATTTCCGGCCGGCCCATCCGTTCGGCGAAATCCAGCAGGAAGGCGGCGACACGTTCGGTCGCACCCTGCCGGGCAAGGATCAGGGCGTGGTCCTCACTACGCCGGAAGGCCTGGACGGTGACCTGCCACAGAGCCCTCGCCAGACCGACGTCCGTCACGGCCCGACCGGCCAGCTCTGTCCGCTCCATGGCCAGGGCATCGACGCGGCTCAGGGCCTCGGCCGTGGTCGCATGCTCCACGCCGGCTTCAAGGCCGAGAAAGTCCCCCGGCAGATGAAACCCCGTGACCTGGCGACGTCCATCGCTGAGCAGACGGTAGCTGACCACCGCGCCGCTCAGTACCCGATAGACCAGCCGGACCGCCTCGCCTTGCCGGAACAGGAGCGCGCCGGGGGCAAACGGCGACCGGGGCGCTGCTGTCGCGCTCGCAAACGCACCGCAGAGCGCGCAATCCGGCGTCGCATCCGACGAAGGGACCATGGCTTCCCGGGGTTCGTATTGGCGTAGGGCGGTCATCCGGTCCTCCAGGCGGGGTCGATGACCCAAGCTAGGACTCTGCCCCGTTCCCCGATATTCGGGTCTGCCCCCTAAGGGGTTTCCCTGATGACGGCGGCTGGATCCGCTACACCGCGCGGGCATGCCGGCGTTCGGCAACCGGCAGACCCGCGTCGAAACAGGCCGCCACGACACGCATCAGTCTGAAGGCCTCTGCGGGAATGCTCACCGTACGGTCCTCAACCCGGCACAACCCGTCGTCCTCAAGTGCGGATGCGGCGGCCAGGGACGCGTCCAGCGCCGATGATTCGAATCCGCGCGACCGGCACTCCGCGCCGACGTCGACGGTCAGATCGCACATCAGGCGTTCGATCACGCCGGCCCGCAGCTCATCCTCCGCCGAGACGGGAAGGCTCCGCGCGACGGGCAGCTGCCCGGCCTCGACGGCACGGCTCCAGACATCGGTCGCCGCAGCGTTCTGGATGAAGCCCGGGGCGAGCCGTCCGATCGAGGAAGGACCGACAGGAACCAGCACTGGTGCGGGATCGTCGGTGTAGCCCTGAAAATTCCGCCGCAGGGTTCCGGATGCGGCCGCCCGGGCGAGCGGATCGGCGGGAAGGGCATAGTGATCGAGGCCGATCCGCAGATAGCCCCCGGCTCGCAACACAGAGTCAGCCGCCTCGGCCTGGGCCCAGCGTGCATCGGTGTCTGCGAGCTCGGCCTCCTTGATCATGACCTGGTGCTTCTTCATCCAGGGCACATGGGCATAGCCGAACACCGCCACCCGGTCCGGCCGCAGCTGGATCGCCGCCTCGGTTGTGGCCGCGACATTCTCCGGAGTCTGGCCTGGAAGGCCGTACATCAGGTCGAAATTGACGGCCGGGACGCCAACCTCACGCAGCCGCGTGGTGGCGGCCGCCACCTGTTCGAAGGGTTGAACCCGGTTCACACAGGTCTGCACCGCCGGATCAAACGTCTGGACTCCGAGGCTGGCGCGGGTGACCCCGGCCTCGCCCGCCGCGTCAATGAAGGCGTCTGAAAGCATGCCCGGATCGAGTTCAACCGCCACCTCGGCCCCGGGACGGAGCGCGAACCGGTCGGCCATGTGCAGGACAAGGGTGCGGAAATGGTCCGGCGACAGGGCGTTGGGGCTGCCACCGCCAAAATGCAGGTGGGCGGCACCGGCATGCGGCCCGACGGCCTCCGCCCACAGGTCCACCTCGCGCATCAACGTCCCGAAGAAGGCCCCGACGCGATCATAGTCGTGGACGACACTGGTATGGCACCCGCAGTACCAGCACAGCCGGCGGCAGAAGGGGACATGGACATAGGCCGAAATCGTCTGCCCAGGCCGGCTTGTGGCAAGCCAGTTTCTAACCTCCGCCTCGTCCTGCACCGGTTGGAAGGCGACGGCCGTCGGATAGCTGGTGTAGCGCGGCAGACTCCGCGAGGCATGGGAACGCCAGGCCGGAGGCAGCCGCCCCGAGGACATCGGATGGACCAGGCATTCCGTATCATTGTGCGGCATTCGCCGACCTAACCGCCGGGCCCGTCTGGTGGAATTCGGGAGTTTCACCTACGGGTTGTTGCGGAGGCGACAATGACGGCTAACCCCCCGGAGGCGAGCAGGACCCGGGCCTTTTGGGCCTGGATGCTGGCGGCCCGGCATACCCGACTGGGCCTGGCATCCGCCTTCCTGCTCATCGCCGCCGGATTCCTGATGCGCACGACGCTGTCGCCGATGCTCGAGGACCGGCTGGCGTTCATGATTTTCATCCCCGCTGTGATCGGCGCGGCAGCCTTTGGCGGCGCGGTGCCCGGCGCGGTAGCGACCATACTCGGCCTTGGCTGCGGCCTGTTCATCTCGAGCGCTCCGGATGGACTGACCGGCGGGGACATGATCAGCGCCTTCTTCTTCCTGCTGATCGGCACCGCCGTGACCGGGGGTGGGGAGGTATTCCAGTCCATGCGGTCGCGCTCCGTGGCCGTGAACCGCGACCTGCTCGCCCGGGAGGCCCACCTCCAGTCCATCCTCGCAACCGTGCCGGACGCGATGGTGGTCATCACCGAAGACGGGAACATGCAGTCCTTCAGCCTCGCCGCCGAACGCCTGTTCGGCTGGAAGGCCGACGAAGTCATCGGTCGCAATGTGAGCATGCTGATGCCCGAGCCCTACCGCGCGCATCATGACGGCTATCTGGATCGCTATCTGACCACCGGCGAGCGGCGCATCATCGGAGTTGGCCGGGTCGTCCTGGGAGAGCGCCGCGACGGCTCGACCTTTCCCATGGAATTGTCCGTGGGCGAGATGGTTTCGGGCGACCGGCGCTTCTTCACGGGCTTCGTCCGCGACCTCAGCGAACGGCAGGACATCGAGCAGCGACTTCAGGAGCTCCAGTCCGAACTGGTCCATATCTCGCGGCTCAGTGCCATGGGGGAGATGGCCTCGGCGCTGGCGCACGAGTTGAACCAGCCGCTTTCGGCGATCGCCAACTATCTCAAGGGCTCATCGCGCCTGCTCGCGGCAGAACCGGTGCCGCGCGAACGTCTGCTGGAGGCCATCCACAAGGCGGGTGAGCAGGCGCTTCGCGCAGGGGAGATTATCCGCCGTCTGCGGGACTTCGTGGCCCGCGGCGAGGCCGAACGCCGGGTCGAAAGCCTGCCCAAACTGGTCGAGGAGGCCAGCGCCCTCGCCCTCGTCGGTGCCAAGGAAACCGGCGTCCGCGTCCAGTTCCGGTTCGCGCCCGGAGTGGAATTCGTTCTCGCCGACCGGGTTCAGGTCCAGCAGGTTGCGCTCAACCTGATCCGGAACGCCATGGAGGCGATGGAGGACAGCCCGGAGAAGATTCTGGAGATCGGGATCGACCCGGCGGCAGACGGCCACGCCCAGGTGACGGTCGCCGATACCGGATCGGGAATCAGCGCCGATATTGCCGATCAGTTGTTCCAGCCCTTTGTCACCACCAAACGGACCGGTATGGGCGTCGGTCTGTCGATCTCACGGACGATCATCGAGGCGCATGGCGGACGTATCTGGACCGAGCCGAACCCGGGCGGCGGCACCCGGTTCTGCTTTACACTGCGCGCCGTAGGCGAGGAGGAACTCAGCGATGTCGAATGAGCCGGTCGTCCATATTGTCGACGACGACGCCGCGATCCGCGATTCCCTCGCATTTCTTCTGGACACCGCGAACCTGCGGTCGCGGACCTATGACTCCGCCGCGGCCCTGTTGGCCTGCGCGGGAAGTCTGGACCCGGGCTGCATTGTCACGGATGTCCGCATGCCGGAGATGAACGGGCTGGAGATGGTCCGGCGGCTGGCCGAGATCGGGATACGCCATCCCGTGATCGTCATGACCGGTCATGCGGATGTGCCCCTGGCCATCGAGGCCGTCCGGGCAGGCGTCAAGGACTTCATCGAAAAGCCGTTTGACGACGATGCCCTGCTCGCCTCGATTCGCACCGCCATCGCCGACCAGACCCTGGCTGCAGAACATGCGGGACGGGATGCCGAACTGCGTGACCGGCTTGCCAGCCTCTCGGCGCGGGAGCGCCAGGTGCTGGACGGCCTCGTTGCCGGCCAGGCCAACAAAGTCATTGCCTACGATCTCGAGATCAGTCCCCGGACGGTCGAGGTCTACCGCGCCAATGTCATGACCAAGATGCAGGCCCGCAGCCTGTCCGAACTGGTCCGCATGACGATCCTCGTCCAGGGCCCCTGACTCCGCGACCTTCAGGGATTTCCCGGAGGTGACCCGGGCGGGTGCAGATGGGAATGATCCGGATCGTCGCGAGGTCCATCCTGATGTTCGACTACCAGGCCGCATTCCAGACCGCTGTCGAGCAGGTCAAGGGCGAGGGGCGCTATCGCGTCTTCGCCGATCTGAAGCGCGTGCGCGGTGCGTTCCCCAGGGCGATCC
>VYLE01000080.1_pt1 | contig 90046 bp, 90 predicted proteins | sample 5114391 | NCBI WGS metagenome assembly VYLE01 (sample SAMN12291771, study PRJNA351875) | freshwater metagenome | isolation source: freshwater lake | place: USA: Michigan, Kent Lake | collected 2013-08-15 | reverse complement strand
CTTGGAGGCGCTGCACCGCATGGGCGCGGCCCTGCGCGACCTGCGCGACCAGATCGCCGCGCTGCATCGCCTATTGCGCGGGGCGGGGCTCTTGACCGCCAACATGCGCCTCGTCGCGGCCAAACTGCCCGAAGGTCGCCGCACCATCGGCGAGATCGCGCGCAGCTACGGGATCGCGCTGGATGAGATGCAGGCCCATGTCGCGGGCTTTGCCACGCTGGTCCGCCCAGAGGGCCGCCACGCCGCCTGCCCAGAGGAACGCGCGCTCTTCCTGCTCTGCGCGGCAGGGCTGATGGATCAGGTCTGCGCCGATTTCCACCGCTCCCCCGCCGCGCTGCAAGGGGTCGATCACGGGGCCGAGGCCGCGATCCTTGCCACCGTCGCCGCCCGCTATGCCGATGAGGCCCGCCTTGCGCTGGAAGACCTTGGTCTGCAGGCCCGTGCCCTGCGCCGCGATGTGGAATTCCTGCGCCGTCTGGTGGTGGGTCTGTCCACCGTCCGCATCGCCTGCCGGGTGGAAAGCGGCATGCTGCGTCACCGTTCGGTCGGGTTGGAGACGATCATCGAACGGATCGACGACTTGCAGCAGACGATCTTCACCGCGCTTGACCGCATCGACAGCGCGGCCCTGCGCGGCGCATCGGCCTTCCGCGATTGGCAGGGAACCGGAGGCGGGGCAGGGGCCGCTGACCGCAGCGCGGCCTAAGTCCCGACCCGCCGCTTGATGCGGGAAAAGGCCACGGGCGTGACACCCAGAAACCGCGCCACATCCCCCTGCGGCAACCGCGCCAGCGCCTCGGGCGCACCCGCCCGCAGAGCCAGATAGCGCGCCTCCGGCGTCATCGTCAGCAGTGCCGCCTCGCGCACCTGTTTGCGCGCCAGCACCCATTCCGCAAATTCCGCATATCGCGCAGAAAGCCCCGCATCCACCGCCACTGCCCCCTGCACAAAACCGCGCGGCAGGCGTACGAAGCGGCCAGGTTCCAGACAGACCGCGCCATAGCTTTCGCCCGCATCCGCCGCCCCGCGCCCCGAGAACACGCCTTGGTCAAAGATGAAGCTCTTGATCCAGTCCTCGCCCTCCGCCGTCGTGTAGACCAGCTTCACCAGCCCCGACAGCAGCAGGAACACGTCATCGCTGCCATCGGCGGCGGCAAAGACTGGCGCGCCTTTCGGCAAGGTCCGCTCGGCCCAAAGTCGCGCCTCAACCGCCTTTGGCCGCAGCGCCGCGATCAGGGCCGGGGCCGCCCGGCCCGTCTCTAAACCCAAGTTCATTACGGCTGCCTCGTTCCGGCCTATCCCATGCGCCGAATCTGGACCGGAGCCTCTTATGTCAAGCCCACTCGCCCGACCCACCACCATCCTTCTGACCGGGGCCACCTCCGGCATCGGGGCGGAATTACTCTCCCGCCTTCTGGACGCAGGCCATACCGTGCTCGCCCCCGCCCGCCGCGCGGCACATCTGCCCGCCCGCGCCGGATTGCACCCTGTCACCGCCGATCTGACCGATCTGCCCGCCATCCCCACCCTTGCGGCGGGGCTGCTGGCCGACCTCCCGGCGCTGTCGATCCTCATCAACGCCGCCGCCGTGCAGCACGCCCGGCCCCTGACCGACCCCGCCACCCGCCCAACCGATCTGATCGCAGAAGCCGCCCTCAACCTCGCTGCCCCCGCACTGCTGACGCAGTCGCTGCTTGCCCACCTCATGCGCCAGCCTGCCGGGGCCATCGTCAACCTCTCCTCCGGCCTTGCCATCTTCCCGAAAGAACAGGGCGGGCTTTACAGCGCGACCAAGGCGGGGCTGTCCTCCTTCAGCACCAGCCTGCGCTGGCAGGCCGAAGCCTCGCCCCTGTTGGTGACCGAGGTGCTGCTTCCCCTTGTCGACACACCCATGACGGCCGGGCGGGGCAGGGGAAAGATCCCCGCCGCCACCGCCGCCGAGGCGATCCTGACGGGCATCGCCGCCCGCCGGACGGTGATCCGCGTTGGCGCTGCCCGGGGCGCTCCCCCTGATCTGCACACTTGCCCCATGGCTTGGTGCGCGCCTGCTGCGGGGTTCGTGAGTCATGCGTGACCTGCTCCGCATCGCCCTGATCCTCGGCTTCGCCTTCGCCTCCACCTTCCTTGTCGTGCAGGGGCTTGGCCTTCTGCCCGAAGAGGGCGTCATCCGCTGGCTGGAAGGCCTGCGCGACATCCATCTGCTCTGGCTCATGGCCGGGGTGCTCGCGCTTCTCCTCCTCGACCTCCTGATCGCCGTGCCGACTATGACCACGATCCTGCTGGCGGGCTGGCTGCTCGGCCCCGTCCCCGGCGGGCTGACGGGGGCGGTGGGCCTACTGCTGATGGGGGCGCTCGGCTACACCACAGGGCGCCTTGCCGGACGTCCAATCCTGCGCCGCCTCTTCAAGGACGAGGCGCGGCTGACCGAGATCGAAACCGCCTTCGCCCGCAATGACCTGCTAACCCTCGCCATCTGTCAGGCCCTGCCGATCCTCCCGGAACTGTCCGCCACCCTCGCAGGCATCGCCCGCATGCACCCGGCCCGTTTCGCCTTCGGCTATGCCGCAGGTTCCATCCCCTTCGCCTTCATCCTCGCCTCCGGCGGGGCCGCCTCCAGCCCCGATGACCTGCGCCCCGCGATCCTGACCGCCATCGCCGTCACCGCCACGCTTCTCCTTCTCTGGCGGCGTCTCGCGCGCCGCCCGCGCTGACGGCACGATACCTGCAAGAGCTGCCCTTAGTCGCGCCGCGACTGGACCAAAGCCCGCTTGCCCCCGCCAAGCGACGGGCGCATCATGGAGACAAGATGACGTGAAGGCGTGGTTGACTCGCCCCCGACGCACCACCAGATATGGATGCCGAACAGGGGAAGGCCGAGCGCTGCCGATGACCGGGGCCAGTGCCTTCCTGCCAGACAAGGAAACATGATGAGCGAAACTCTCTCCCCCAGCTATCCGGTGCTTCCGCTCCGCGATATCGTGGTTTTCCCGCACATGATCGTCCCGCTTTTCGTCGGGCGCGAGAAATCCGTGCGGGCGCTGGAAGAGGTGATGGCCGATGACAAGCAGATCCTGCTCTCGTCGCAGATCGACCCTTCCGTCGATGATCCGGGCACCGATGCCATCTACCGCGTCGGCGTCCTCGCCAATGTGCTGCAACTGCTGAAACTGCCCGATGGCACCGTGAAGGTGCTGGTCGAAGGCAAGTCCCGCGTGAAGATCACCGAATTCCTGCCCAATGACCGCTTCTTCGAGGCGCGCGTGGCAGGCCTGTCCGAAACCCCCGGCGATGCCTCGTCGGTCGAGGCGTTGATCCGCGCGGTGGGCGAGGAATTCGAACGCTACGCCAAGATCAAGAAGAACATCCCCGAAGAGGCGCTGTCCGCCGTGGCCGAAACCCGTGAATCCGCCCGTCTGGCGGACCTCGTCGCGGGCCATCTGGGCGTGGATGTCGGCCAGAAACAGGAAATCCTTGAAACCCTCGACGTGGCCGAACGTCTGGAAAAGGTCTACGGCCACATGCAGGGCGAAATGTCCGTCCTGCAGGTCGAAAAAAAGATCAAGTCCCGCGTCAAGACCCAGATGGAAAAGACGCAGCGCGAATACTACCTGAACGAACAGATGAAGGCGATTCAGCGCGAGCTGGGCGATGGCGAAGACGGCCAGAACGAAATCGCCGAGCTTGAGGACCGCATCCGCAAGACCGCCTTCTCCAAAGAGGCCCGCGAAAAGGCGGAAGCCGAACTCAAGAAGCTGAAATCCATGTCGCCCATGTCGGCCGAGGCAACCGTGGTGCGCAATTATCTCGACTGGCTTCTGGGCGTGCCGTGGGGCGTGAAATCCCGCGTCAAGAAGGACCTGTTCAAGGCGCAGGCGGTTCTCGACAAGGACCATTATGGTCTGGATAAGGTCAAGGAACGCATCGTCGAATACCTCGCTGTGCAGGCCCGGTCGGCCAAGCTGCGCGGCCCGATCCTCTGCCTCGTCGGCCCTCCGGGCGTCGGCAAGACCTCGCTTGGGCGCTCGGTCGCCAAGGCCACGGGCCGCGAATTCATCCGCATCTCGCTGGGCGGCGTGCGCGACGAATCCGAAATCCGGGGCCACCGCCGCACCTATATCGGCTCCATGCCCGGCAAGATCATCCAGGCGCTGAAAAAGGCCAAGACCACCAACCCGCTCATCCTTTTGGATGAGATCGACAAGATGGGGCAGGACTTCCGCGGCGATCCGGCCTCGGCCATGCTCGAAGTGCTTGATCCCGAACAGAACGCGACCTTCGTGGACCACTACCTCGAAGTGGAATACGACCTGTCCAACGTGATGTTCATCACCACGGCGAACTCCTACAACATGCCCGGGCCTCTTCTGGACCGGATGGAGATCATCTCGCTGGCGGGCTATACCGAGGATGAAAAGCGCGAGATCGCCAAGCAGCACCTGATCCCCAAGCAGATCGAAGGCCACGGCCTGCGCAAGGGCGAATTCAAGGTGACCGACACGGCGCTGACCGAGGTCATCCGCACCTATACCCGCGAGGCGGGGGTGCGGAACTTAGAACGCGAAATCGCCAAACTCGCCCGCAAGGCGGTGACCGAGATCGTCAAGAAACAGGGCAAGGCCGTCGAAGTCACGCCCGAAAAGCTTGAGGATTATCTGGGCGTCAAACGCTTCCGCTATGGTCTGGCCGAGAAGGAAGATCAGGTCGGCGTCGTCACGGGCCTGGCCTGGACCTCCGTCGGCGGCGACCTGCTGTCGATCGAGGCGCTCAAACTCCCCGGCAAGGGCCGGATGAAGACCACGGGCAAGCTTGGCGACGTGATGAAGGAATCGATCGAGGCGGCGGCGTCTTACGTCCGCTCCATCAGCCCGGAGCTTGGGGTGAAACCCCCGAAGTTCGAGGCGATCGACATCCACGTCCACGTCCCGGAAGGCGCCACGCCCAAGGACGGCCCGTCCGCAGGTCTGGCGATGGTCACCTCCATCGTCTCGGTCCTGACGGGCATTCCGGTAAGGAAGGACATCGCCATGACGGGCGAGGTCACCTTGCGCGGCAATGCGCTGGCCATCGGCGGCCTCAAGGAAAAGCTGCTCGCCGCGCTGCGTGGCGGCATCAAGACGGTGCTGATCCCCGAAGAGAACGCCAAGGACCTGCCCGAGATTCCGGAAAACGTGCGTGAAGGGCTGACCATCATCCCGGTCAGCCATGTGAAAGAGGTGCTGCACCACGCCCTCGTTCGCGCGCCCGAACCGGTGGAATGGGACGAGGCCGCGGAAGAGGCGGCGGCAGCGGCGGCCAAAGCCGCGGCCGATGCCGCCCCGTCGCAGATCGCGCATTGACCCGGTAGGATGGGCAATATTGCCCATCCTACGCCCAAGCGTTGCAGGGCGGGCCGCAAGGCCCGCCCTTTTCGCATTCCCCGCGTCGTCAAGGTGGCATTGGCGCGGCAACCCGGCTAACCTGATGCGGTCGGCGACAGTCGCCGCTCATTCCAACAGGGCAGTTCCGTTCATGGCCACCAGTACCGCCAAGAAAAAGACCACCACTCCGAAATCCCCCGCCGCCAAGGCCGCCGCGTCCAAACCGGCGGTGAAGGCAAGCGTCTCGGCCCCCAAGGTGGCCGTGCCTGACATGCCTGCACTCACCCCCGAGGCCGAGGGTGCTGTCATCGAGAAGGCGCCGAAGACCATCGCGCCGCAACTCAAGAAAAAGGACCTCGTCGCCCGTGTGGTGGCGGCGCTGGACGGCAAGAAGAAGGGGCAGGTGAAAGAGATCGTCGAAGCCACGCTCGCCACCTTGGGCGAGGCGCTGGCCAAGGGCGAGTCGCTCAACCTGCCGCCCTTTGGGCGCGCCCGGATCGCCCGCCAGAAGGGCGAAGGCAAGACCTCCGCCATGACCGTGAAACTCCGCGGCGCGGGCGAAAAGAATGCGCCCAAGGCGCCGAAACAGGCCCTTGCAGAGGCGGGCGAAGACGACTAAACACCCCGCCATCGGGCGATTAGCTCAGCGGTAGAGCGCTTCGTTCACATCGAAGATGTCAGCGGTTCAAATCCGTTATCGCCCACCATCCATTCGCTGAAACGGCAAGGGCTCCCCTCAGGGGGGGCCCTTGTTGCTTTGGGCGTCGGGACGGGCCCGCCGGGCTGTTCGCCCCCGTCACCTTCATCCGCCACCTGTATCGGATGACACCGCTTTGCCGCTTCTCCTCTGCCAGTCTGGCCAAATGCAACCGGACGAGGTCATTCAGCCATGATATCGAAAACTAATGCCCCAATCAGCAGCAACACCCAGAATACCCAGAACAACGATAAGAAGATCGACGTCGTCAAGCAGACGACGACGGAAAAAGGCCACAAGCTGGACAAGGACAGCCAGCTTGCCGCTCTGTTCACCACCCGCAAGAATGCCATCATCACGATCAAGGCCGCTTTCCAGAGCATCGGGTCCAGCAAGACGATGGCCGAGATCAAGACCGAATTGAAAGCCGAGGTGAAAACCAAATTCCTTGATCGCTTCGACAAGCAGGAAAAGGAAAACATTCAGGATAAAGGGGTGAAAAACCTAAAGACCCCCAGCCTCAACTCTGCGGAACGCAACAAAGAGTTCCCCTTCGAGATGAACAAGAAGGCCTTTCAGGAAAATACCAAGTTACTCCTCAGCGTGCAGATCGACACGTTCATTACAGAAGCCAAGATGGCCGGAAAAAGAACCGATACCGAGATAGGGTCCTTCGTCTCGGAAAAGCTGGACAGCGTCGTCAAGAAGAACCTTTCGGGCGACCTCACCTTGAGCTTCCAGCGCGACAAGTTCATCGAGGCGAAGGATGAATTCAAAAGGGAAGGGCGCAGCCTGAAGTCCGACATCGTCATGTCCTTCATCACCACGATGGACGAGGTCATGACCAAGTCGGGCAGCATTGAGGGTTTTGAAACGAAGGCCAAAACCAACATCGGGGAACAATGCGACAAGGTCGCCAGAACGCCGAAGCACGCTGAGTCCTTCCTGCGCGGGCAGGAAGATCGGCCCGTGTCTGTGGTCCTCTTTGCCCACGGCATGACGGACGTCGCAAAGCATGTTCAGGCGAAGTTCTCCGAGGTGATGCAAACGCCGGGTCTCTCCAATATGCCGCCGGATTTAAACCTGAAGGGCAAAGCGCTAAAGCCGGAGCATGTGGCGTCTCTCAAAGACGCGGCTCTGAAGGTTCTCGACGCTCTCAAGACTGTCGAGGTTTCGGACGACTTGACGTCCAAACTGACCGAGTTCACCCAGGTGATCAAAGACAAGGTCGCCAAGAATGAACTCAGCGCCGAGCAGGGCAAGGATTTGGTGCATCGGTTCTACGTCAACGCCGTCGTGCTGCGCGCCGTCAATCCGCAACTGATGAATGCCTCAAAGGACAACCCTGCTCAGGGTATCCTGAACGCCGTGGCGCAGTTCATCCAGCTGGTGATGAACGGCGGTGGTGGAAGCAAGCAATTCGCCAGCAAAGAAGGCGCCCAAGCCGTCCAACAGGTCGTCGGCGGGGTCGAGAACAAGTTCAACCAGATGCTGGTGGACAAATTCGGCATGCCGGATGACGTGTTCCAGATCAAACCCGAACTCGATCCTCCCCCGCAGGTGGAAACCAATCCGCAGCGGGACGAGCCGCCCTCCTTCGAACAATACCTCGCCATGCAGCGCCAACCCCCGGTCAACGATCCGGGCAATGGCCAAGTCAACAATCCGGGCATCGATCCCGGGAAAGAAAACAAATATCCCAATGAAAACTGATGCGGGCCGCAACCGCAGCCCCGTCCCCCTCGGCGTTCCAAAATTTTAGGTAGTGCAAGATGAACGACTCCAACCACGCCCTTGATATCCTTGGCCGCAAGCTCGGCCTTTCGGGCCTCAGCTTTGATGATGAGGGGCTTGTCGCCCTTGCCATGTCGACCGAGGTGATCTTCTACATCACCCGCATCGACATGCAGGAACTGGAGATCAGCTGCGGCATCCCCGGCCTCGGCTATCCCGACCATCCGCTCCTGCGCGCGATGCTTCAGGCCCATTATCTCGGCGCAGCGGTGGGGGCCTCGCGGCTGGCTCTGGATGCCGACAGCCATGACGTCATCCTCTGCGAAAGATGGGTCGTCACCGATATGGAGGCGGCGGCCCTTGAACGGCGGTTCGATGATTTCGCCGCCAATGCCGCCTTCTGGCTGGGCGAGGGCAGCGAGATCCTGCTGGAACAGGCCGAAACCCTGCGCCTCGAGATGAACAACGGCCTGTCCGACGACGACCTAACCGCAGCTGAGGACGAGGCAGACCAACCGGCGATCGTCATGCGCCTGTGATCCGGGTCGCACCCGTCACAGGGCGGCGAGTTAAGGGGCGGCCAGTCACGGGGCTGCGAGTCACGGGGCAGGGCCATGCGGGGCGGTATGGGGCAGGGGCAAGGTCTGGCCGCTCCCCCCGGTCCCGCTTTCCCCTTGCCGCCTCCCGCCGCTTTCGGCTAAACGCAGGCCGCGCGACGGGTGGTTAGCTCAGTTGGTAGAGCGTCTCGCTTACACCGAGAATGTCGGGGGTTCGAGTCCCTCACCACCCACCAGCCACCTCTTCCCTTTCCCCCCGCGCCCGGATGATACTGCCGCCACTCCGCTTAGGCAGACCGCAGGCAGATCCGTGTCCGACACCCCCCTTGGCCCGCTTCTCGACAGCCGCCCCCCGGCGCTGGCAGCGGGCGATGTGGCGGCGCTTCTCGCCCAACACTGGGGGCTCGCGGGGCGGCTTTCGCCCCTCACCTCGGAGCGCGACCTGAACCACCGCCTCGATGCCGCCGATGGCCGCTTCGTGGTCAAGATCGCCAACCGCGCCGAAGACCCCGCCGTCACCCGGATGCAATCCCGTGCGCTGCGCCATGCCGCCGCCGCTGATCCCGCCCTGCCCATCCCCCGTGTGATCGCCACGGGGCAGGGGGCGGATGACATCCGCCTGCCTTCGGGCGAGGTGATGCGCGTCCTCACCTGGCTGGACGGCGCGCCGCTCGCAGGCCTGCCGCGCAGCCCGGCACAGGCCGCCGGTGTGGCCCGCCTCGGCGCTCGCCTCTGCCTTGCACTGCAGGGGTTTCAAGACCCCGCCGCTGATCACGTCCTGCAATGGGACATCCGCCATGCCCTGCGCCTGCGCCCGCTGCTGCCCCATGTGCAGGACCCGGCCCTGCGCACCCTCTGCGCCCGCGCGCTGGACGCTTTCGAGGCGCGCGTGACGCCCGCGCTGCCCCATCTGCTCTGGCAGGTGATCCATGGCGACTTGAACCCCCACAATCTCTTGGGCGATCCCGCCGCGCCGGAGCGTGTCACCGGCATCCTCGATTTCGGCGACATGGTCCGCACCCCGCGCCTCTGCGATGCCGCCATCGCGGCCTCCTACGTGATCGACCCGGCGCAGGCCGCCCGCAGCCTCACCGCCTTCACCACCGCCTGGGCCGAGATCGACCCCTTCACCGGGGACGAGGCTGCGCTTCTGCCCCTGATGGTCGCCGCCCGCATGGTGACGACGCTCGCCATCACCGCCTTCCGCGCCGCCCGCTACCCGGAAAACGCCCCCTACATCCTGCGCAACGCCCCCTCCGCCACGGCAGGGCTGCTGGCCCTTGCGCCCCATCTCGAACTGGACGCCCGCCCATGACCCGCGATTCCCGGACATCTGACCCCATGCCCAACGCCTTCATCCCCGGTCAGGGCGCGCTGGGGCCGGTGGAAACCGCCATGGTCGACCGCCGCCAAAACCTGCTCGGCCCCGCCTACCGCCTCTTCTACGAAACCCCGGTCCATCTGGTGCGCGGGCAGGGCGTCTGGCTCTATGATCCCGAGGGCAACGCCTATCTGGACACCTACAACAACGTGGCAAGCGTCGGTCACGCCCATCCCCGTGTGGTGGCCGCCATGGCCGAACAGGCGGCGACGCTCGCCACCCATACCCGCTATCTGCATGACGGCGTGCTGGCCTATGCCGAACGGCTGCTCGCGCATTTCCCCGCCCCCCTGTCGCATGTGATGTTCACCTGCACGGGGTCCGAGGCGAATGATCTGGCCCTCCGCATCGCCCGCGCGGCCACAGGGGGCACCGGCATCATCGTCACGGCAAACGCCTATCACGGGGTGACCGCCTCGGTCGCCGAATGCTCCCCCTCGCTGGGCCGGGGCGTGCCCCTCGGCCCCCATGTCCGCGCCATCCCCGCGCCCGATCCCCATGCCGCCGATCCCGCCGCCACCTTTACCGCCCATGTACAGGCCGCCATCGACGATCTCTCGCGCCACGGCATCAAGCCCGCCCTCCTGATGGTGGACACGGTCTTTTCCTCTGACGGGCTTTTCACCGATCCGGCCACCGTGCTTGCCCCCGCCGCCGCCGCCATCCGCGCCGCAGGCGGCCTCTTCCTCGCCGATGAGGTCCAGCCCGGCTTCGGCCGCACGGGCGGTACGATGTGGGGCTTCACCCGCCACGGCGTCCTCCCCGATATGGTTTCCTTGGGCAAACCCATGGGCAACGGCTACCCCGTCGCCGCCCTTGTCCTGCAACCGCCCGTCATCGCCGCCTTCGGGCGCGAGGCGCGCTATTTCAACACCTTCGGCGGCAATGCCGTCGCCGCCGCCACCGCCATGGCAGTGCTGAACGTGATCGAGGAGGAAGGGCTGATGCAGAACGCCGCCCGCACCGGGGCGATGTTCCGCGACGGCCTGCAGGCCCTTGCCAAAGACCACGACGCGCTCGGCGACATCCGTGGGGCGGGCCTCTTCCTCGCCGCCGATATCGTCACCGATGGCCACCCTGACCGCGCCCGCGCCGCCCGCCTTGTGAACGCGCTGCGCGAGGCGCGCATCCTCATCTCCGCCACCGGGGCCAATGGCCATACGCTGAAGATCCGCCCGCCCCTTGTCTTCACCGAAGACAACGCCGCCCTCTTCCTCGACCGCCTCTCCACGATCCTGAAACGCGGGCTCTAGCCTGTGCCCCACCGCACAGGCCCCGCGCGCCCCCAAGGGATGACGCGGGCCAGCACAGCGCCTATCCTTGGGTCCAGAAACCCCCGGAGGCCGCCATGAGCTGGAACCCCGCCCTCGACCCCACCATCCCGATCGGCGATGCCGTCGATGCGATCGCTGCCGTCATCGTGCCCCGCGCCCGCGACCTTGGCGGGTTCGAGGTCCGCCGCGCGCTGCCATCCGTCGAACGCCAGATGGTCGGCCCCTTCATCTTCTTCGATCAGATGGGCCCGGCCGAATTCCTGACGGGGCAGGGGATCGATGTTCGCCCCCACCCGCATATCGGGCTGGCCACGGTCACCTACCTGCTCAAGGGCCGGATGCACCACCGCGACAGCCTTGGCACCGATCAATGGATCGAACCCGGCGCGGTCAACCTTATGCTCGCAGGCCATGGCATCACCCATTCCGAACGCACCGATGGCGAGATGCGGGCGCGGCCCCATGCCATGTTCGGCCTGCAGACGTGGCTCGCCCTGCCGCAGAAGAACGAAGATGACCCGGCGGCCTTCCTGCACGCCCCCGCCGCCCTTCTACCGGAGTTGGAGGGGGAGGGGAAACAGGTCCGCCTCATCCTTGGCAACGCTTGGGGTGAACGGGTTCCGGTGGAAACTCCGTCCGAGGTTTTCTATGCCGATGCCACCCTCGCCCCTGGCGCGGCGATCCCCCTGCCAGAGGATCATGAGGATCGCGGCATCTACATCCTGTCGGGCGAGGTGTCCGTTGCAGGCCAGACCTTCCCCATGGGCCAGATGCTGGTCTTCCGTCCCGGCGACCGGGTGTCGGTCAAGGCGGGCGAGACGGGCGCGCGGATCATGCTCCTCGGTGGGGCCACGATGGATGGGCCGCGCCATATCTGGTGGAACTTCGTCGCCTCTTCCAAAGACCGCATCGAGGCCGCGAAAGAGGCATGGCGCGCGGGCGACTGGGCGCATGGCCGCTTTCGCCTGCCGCCGGGGGATGACGCGGAATTCATGCCCGCACCGTAGGATGGGCAGCATTGCCCATCCTACCGACAGGCCGGTCGCGTAGGATGGGCCATTCGGCCCATCCGTCCCGCTTGTCGAAAAAACCCCAATCCTCGCTTGACGCCGCCCGCGCCCTTCCGTAATACCCCCACACGTTCGGAAAGCCGGGCGGTGGACACGCGGTTGTAGCTCAGTCGGTTAGAGTACCGGCCTGTCACGCCGGGGGTCGCGGGTTCGAGCCCCGTCAACCGCGCCACCGCCCGCTTCCCCGAATGTGACCAGCGCGGTTGTAGCTCAGTCGGTTAGAGTACCGGCCTGTCACGCCGGGGGTCGCGGGTTCGAGCCCCGTCAACCGCGCCACTTCACCACAGATGCATGATAATGAATGTGTGTTACGCCCGTCACAAAGACGGATTGTTCCATGCATTTGCTCGACCAGATTCCCCTCCCCATCGCCCTCCTCGCGGCCCTCACCTTGGGCCTCGCGCCCTTCTTCCCCGAACCGCATCTCTGGGAAAAACTGAAGATGCTGGCGGGCGGTGCGCTGACCCGTCCGATGGATATCTTCGATCTGGCGCTCCACGCGCTGCCATGGGTGCTCCTCGTGGCAAAGATGGCCCGGATGGCCACCGCGCGCGGCTAGGCCCGTTCACGCCCCGTTAAGGTTAACGCGCCCCCAGCGTACGCTGCGTGCCCACAGTTTGCGGCACAAAAGGCGGCACAGAACAGGGCACAACCCTTTTCGGCGAAACCCTTGAAAAGACGAAGGATTAACCCGCCGCGCGGCGGATCACAGCGTCATGCGGTACCGCACATGCCCGTCCGACTTCACAAACCGGTCGTAAAGCCTTCGGGCAACCGCATTTTCCTCATCCGTATGCCAGTACAGCCGCTGCCAGCCATTCGCCTTGGCGATCTTGATCAGATCATTCAACAGCCGCTTCCCGATCTTCTTTCCCCGCGCCTCGGGCGCCAGAAAAAGGTCCTCCAGATAGCAATCCTCTCCGATCACCCAAGTCGACGGATGGTGCAGATGGATGGCGAACCCGACCATCTGGCCCCCATCGAAAGCCAGCCGCGCCTTGACCGGGCTGCCCATGTCCATCAACCGCGCCCAAGTCGCCGCCGTCACCTCGGGCGCAAGAACAACCTCATAGAAATCAAGGTATTGGTCCCACAGCTTGCGCCAACCCGCCTCGTCGCCCGGGGTCGCGTCGCGGATCACCACCGTCATGCCAGCCTCGCCAGAACGCGTGCCCAGGACCGGATTCCCTTGTGGAAACAGTCCAGATCGTACTTCTCATTCGGGGAATGGATCTGATCGTCATCCCGGCCGAAACCGATCAGCATCGCATCCATGCCCAAGACCGTCTTGAAATACCCGGCAATCGGAATCGACCCGCCCGATCCGACAAAGGCCGCCGACCGCCCCCATTCGTCAGTCAGCGCCTGCCGCGCCGCCTCAAAGGCCGGATCGTCGATCTCCATCACCGATGCGGGCGATCCTTCGATCCCGTCATGCCAGATGATCTCGCAATCCGCAGGGATCTGCGCTTCGGCCCATTTTCGGAACGATTTCAGGATCTTCTCGGGGTCCTGCTTCGACACCAGACGGAAGCTTACCTTCGCATGGGCATCGCCCGGCAGCACCGTCTTGAACCCGGCACCCGTATAGCCGCCCCAGATGCCGTTCACCTCGGCAGTGGGGCGCGACCAGATCATCTCCAGCGGCGTGCGGTCCACCTCGCCTGCGGGCTGCGACAGCCCCACATCGCCCAGATATTTCGCATGATCAAAGGCCAAGGCCTGCCATTGCTGCCGCAACGCATCAGGCAATTCCGCGACATCGTCATAGAATCCGGGCACTTGCACGCGCCCGTTCACGTCATGCAGCCCCGACAGCAACCGCGTCAGGACGTGAATCGGGTTGCGCGCCAACCCGCCATACATCCCCGAATGCAGATCGCGCGACGCGGCCCGCACCGTGAACTCTGCCTTGCACAGCCCGCGCAGCATGGTGGTGATCGCGGGCACCGCATCCTCGAACAGCCCCGTGTCGCAGATCAGCGCAAGGTCCGCGCGCAACTCGCCCGCATTCTCTTTCATGAAGGGGATGAGCGACGGCGACCCCGATTCCTCCTCCCCCTCCAGAAAGATCGTCAGCTTGCAGGGTAGGGTCCCATGCACCGCCTTCCACGCCCGGCAGGCCTCAAGGAAGGTCATCAACTGCCCTTTGTCATCGGAAGACCCGCGCGCCCGGATCACCTTGCCCTTCGCGGTCTCCTCGATCGCCGGATCGAACGGATCCCGCGCCCAAAGCTCTAGCGGATCAACGGGTTGCACGTCGTAATGCCCGTAGAACAGCAGATGCCGCCCGCCCGCGCCGCCATGTCCCACCACCATCGGATGCCCCGGTGTCGGGCGGCTGGCCGCCGCAAAGCCAAGGCCCTGCAGATCCTCAACCAACCAGTCCGCCGCCTTGGCGCAATCGCCCTTATAGGCCGGATCGGTGGAAATGGAGGGGATGCGCAACAGCGCCTTCAACCGCTCCAAAGCCTCGGGCAGATCGGCGTCGATGCGGGCCAATACGGCGTCAAGGCTCATGCGGCGTCTCCTCATTGTGATGCGCGCGCCGACCCTATCAACACTTCTGCCCCTGTCCAGACCCGCCCGTCCGCGCTAGAACAACGGCCCGATACCGCTCGACCATGATCAGGGAGACCCGTGCCATGTTCCGCCCGGCCACCGCCGCCAGCCTTGCCAGCCTCATCCTTGCCGCGCCGCTTGCCGCGCAGACGATGACGGGGGAGGATGCGGCCGCGATGCTCTACGCTCCCAAGACGGCCGAAGTCGTGATCACCGAAGGCGCGCTGCCCGAGGATCAGGCCAACATGCTGGCCATGGTCGCCAAGGATCAACCCTATTATGCCGCCATCGCCATTTCGCCCGATGAAGGCCTGATGTCCGAGGCGACGATGGCTGCGGCCAACCACCACACGGTCGAGGCGGCAAGCGCCGTAGCCCTTGCCCAGTGCAACGCCAACAGGAAGGGGGCCGCGGACTGCGTCATCGTGGCCACCGTCCGCCCCGAAGGATGGGAGGCGCGCCCGCTTCAACTGTCTTCCTCCGCGACAGAGGATTTTGTTGCGAATCAAGGCGCTGCCCTTGCTCTTTCCGCTGCGACCGGGGCTTGGGGCATCGGCCCCTCACCGGACGATGCCGTAACGGCCTGCGCCGCCAAGCAAGAGGCCGCGACCGATTGCACGGTTGCCATCGCTGAATGACTGCGGCATCACGCCTCCCGAACGGCCCTTAAACCGGGCGCTAATTGATGCATATCAAGGTCCACAATAGACTTTCGTCCGAAAACTTGGCGGACCTTTGCCAGAACATGTTCCGCATCCGATCCGTATAGATCGGCGGGGGACAGGCGCACTGAAGACGGCAGGGATGCCGGATAGGAGACGCGATGAATTACGAAGCTGCGCTGGATGCCAGCCTGCAACGCCTGCATGACGAAGGCCGCTACCGGACCTTCATCGACATCGTGCGCAAGCAGGGCCATTTCCCGCAAGCCATCTGGCGCCGTCCCGACGGGACAGAGCGGGACATCACCGTCTGGTGCGGCAACGATTATCTTGGCATGGGCCAGCACCCCGAGGTTCTCGCCGCGATGCATGAGGCGCTCGACACCACCGGCGCAGGGTCGGGCGGCACGCGCAACATCTCGGGCACCACGATCTATCACAAGCGGCTGGAGGCAGAGCTTGCCGATCTGCACGGCAAAGAGGCGGCGCTGGTCTTCTCCTCGGCCTACATCGCCAATGACGCCACGCTTTCGACGCTGCGCCTGCTCTTTCCGGGCCTGATCATCTATTCCGACGCGCTCAACCACGCTTCGATGATCGAAGGCGTGCGGCGCGGTGGTGGCGCCAAGCGCATCTTCCGCCACAACGACGTGGCCCATCTGCGCGAACTTCTGGCCGCCGACGACCCGGCGGCGCCCAAGCTCATCGCCTTTGAATCGATCTATTCGATGGATGGCGATTTCGGCCCGATCAAGGAGATTTGCGATCTGGCTGAGGAATTCAACGCGCTGACCTATATCGACGAGGTGCATGCCGTCGGCATGTACGGCCCGCGCGGGGCAGGGGTGGCCGAACGCGACGGCCAGATGCACCGCATCGACATCATCAACGCCACGCTGGCAAAGGCCTATGGCGTCTTCGGCGGCTATATCGCGGCCAGCGCGAAGATGGTGGATGCCATCCGCTCTTATGCGCCGGGGTTCATCTTCACCACCTCGCTGCCCCCCACGGTGGCGGCGGGTGCGGCGGAATCGGTTCGAATTCTGAAAACCGCGCAGCACCTGCGCGATTCCCAGCAACTCAATGCCCGCATCCTCAAGATGCGGCTCAAGGGGCTCGGCCTGCCGATCATCGACCATGGCAGCCATATCGTGCCCGTCCATGTCGGCGATCCGGTGCATTGCAAGATGCTGTCGGACATGCTGCTTGACCATTACGGCATCTATGTCCAGCCGATCAATTTCCCCACCGTCCCGCGCGGGACGGAACGGCTGCGCTTCACGCCCTCTCCCGTTCACGATTCCAAACAGATCGATAATCTTGTGAAAGCGATGGATGCGCTCTGGCGGCATTGTGCGCTGAATCGTGCCGAGGTTTCCGCCTAACCCTTTCTGCGCATGCAGAATCGCTTGCCCCGTGTTAAGTTATCCTCAATAGGAAGAAATATGAGTCGCCTGTCTTGCGGCTTGGGGATTCGGGGCAGTGATGGGGCAGTTTGAATGATCGGGCGGAGGTCGAAGCCTTCGACGCCAGAGGTCGACAAGCCCAAGGGTTTTGACGATTTCGAACTGCGCCTCGGCGATCTCATGCGCGGGGAACGCGCCACGCTGGGCAAATCCCTTCTGGACGTGCAGCGCGAACTCAAGATCAAGGCCACCTACATCGCCGCAATCGAGAATGCCGATGTCTCTGCCTTCGAAACGCAGGGCTTCGTCGCAGGCTACGTCCGCTCCTATGCCCGCTACCTTGGAATGGACCCGGATTGGGCTTTCGAGAAATTCTGCCACGAAGCGAATTTCACCGTCGCCCATGGCATGAGTGCGGCCGCCTCTTCCGCCACCATCACGGCCAAGCGCAGCAGCATCGATTTCGGTGACCCGCTCGCCAATCCGAATGCCACCTTCGTGCCGCGCGGTGAAAGCCTGTTCGCCCGGATTGAACCGGGTGCCGTCGGCTCTGTCATGGTGCTGGCCGCCCTGATCGGGGCCATCGGCTATGGCGGCTGGTCCGTCCTGCAGGAAGTGCAGCGCGTGCAACTCGCCCCCGTGGATCAAGCCCCCGCCGTGGTGGCCGAAATCGATCCCCTCGCTGGCGTGCAGCCCGTGGCCCCCATCGTGGCGCAGGCCCCCGAAGGCGCGGCAGAAACCCCCGCCGCCGGCAGCGCCATCGACACCGCACTGGCCGAGGCGGAAACCTCCGCCAGCCCCGATCTGATGGATCGGCTCTATCGCCCGCAGGCGCTGGATGTGCCGGTCCTGACCTCGCGCGATGGCCCCATCGCCGCGATCGATCCGCGCCTGACCGGCACGCTGGCCCCGCCCGCGCCGACGGAAATCGCCTCTGCCGTGGATAGCGCCCTGACCGAGGCTTTGGGGACCGGCGTGCAGGTCGTCGCCGATGCCGCGCCGCAGCTTGAAGTCCTTGCCGTCCGCCCGTCATGGGTGCGCGTGCAATCCGCCGATGGCACTGTTCTGTTCGAAAAGATCCTCGACGCGGGCGAACGCTATGTGGTTCCGCAGCTCGAAGAACCGCCGGTCCTGCGCGCGGGGAATTCAGGTTCGGTTTACTTTGCCGTGAATGGCAAAACCTACGGTCCCGCCGCGCCGGGCGCTTCGGTCGTCAAGAACGTGGCGCTGTCCGCCGACTCCCTGTCGCAGACCTTTGCCGAGGCGGACCTGTCGGTGGATGCCGATCTTGCGAAATTCGTGAATGTCGCTCAGGCCACGCCGACCGGGGCAGAGCCCACGCAGGCCGTGGACTGACTGTAAGCTTTTCCTTACAATCGGGCAGAAGAAACCCGGGGCATGCTTGCTCCGTGGTCGTCTTGCGCCTATGTCTCGGCCAAGACCGCGCCCAGAAACAGGATCGCTTTCCATGTCGCTGAACCATGTCCGCCCTTGGCGCAACATCTATCGCCGCAAGTCGCGCCAGATCAGCGTCGGCAAGGTGCTGGTGGGGGGCGACGCGCCGATCAGCGTGCAAACCATGACCAACACGCTAACCACCGATGTTGCCGCGACCATCGAACAAATCCAGCGTGCCGCCATCGCCGGGGCGGATATCGTCCGCGTCTCCACCCCCGATGAAGACAGCACGCGCGCCCTGAAAGAGATCGTCGCGGAAAGCCCGGTCCCCATCGTGGCCGATATCCATTTCCACTACAAACGCGCCATCGAGGCCGCCGAAGCGGGCGCCGCCTGCCTGCGCATCAACCCCGGCAATATCGGCGACGCGCGCCGCGTGAAAGAGGTGGTCAAGGCCGCCAAGGACCACGGCTGTTCCATCCGCATCGGCGTCAATGCCGGCAGCTTGGAAAAGCACCTCTTGGACAAATACGGCGAACCCTGCCCAGACGCGATGGTCGAATCCGGCATGGACCACATCAAGCTCTTGCAGGACAACGATTTCCACGAATTCAAGATCAGCGTGAAGGCGTCCGACGTTTTCCTCGCCGCCGCCGCCTATCAGCAACTGGCCGAGGCGACCGATGCCCCCATCCACCTTGGGATCACCGAAGCGGGCGGGCTTGTCTCCGGCACGGTGAAATCGGCCATCGGCCTTGGCAACCTGCTCTGGATGGGGATTGGCGACACGATCCGCGTCTCACTTTCCGCCGATCCGGTGGAAGAGGTGAAGGTCGGGTTCGAAATCCTGAAATCCCTCGGCCTGCGCCATCGTGGCGTGACCATCATCTCCTGCCCCTCTTGCGCGCGGCAGGGCTTCGACGTGATCAAGACCGTCTCGGCGCTCGAGGATCGGCTGGCCCATGTCACCACCTCGCTTTCGCTCTCCATCATCGGCTGCGTGGTGAACGGGCCGGGCGAGGCGCTGATGACCGATATCGGCTTCACCGGGGGCGGGGCCGGGTCCGGCATGGTCTATCTGGCGGGCAAACAGAGCCACAAACTCTCGAACGAGCAGATGATCGACCACATCGTCGAACTCGTGGAAAAGAAGGCGGCCGAGATCGAGGCCGCCGAAAAATCCGCCGCCGAGGCAGCCGAATAGGGCAGGGCGCGATCAGCCCTCTTTGGCCTCGCGCTGTTCCGCCACGATCTGCTGCATGGCCTCCAGCGGCACATAGCCCCGCACCATCGTGCCGCCCACGATAAAGGTGGGCGTGCCGCTGATCTCCATCGTCTGGGCCAGACGGTGATTGTCTTCGATGACCTTGGTCACCTCGTCGGCATTCATCCGCTCTAGAATCGGCTGCGGCTCCAGCCCCATCTCTTCGGCCACCCGCGCCAGCGCCTCGGGCGAGGCATCGGCGCGCATCGACAGAAGCGCGTCATGTGCCGCCTTGTAGGCCTCGCTGCCATGCAGTTGCAGCACCGCGATGGCAAAGCGCGACGACAGCACCGACTGCTCGCCAAGGATCGGGAATTCCTTCAGGACGAAACGGATATTGCCATCCGCCGCGACCAGCTCGTCCACCTCCTGCCAGGCCTTGCGGCAATAGCCGCAGCGATAGTCGATGAATTCCACCACCGTGATGTCGCCCTCGGGGTTCCCCCCCACCCAGGACGCCGGATCGTTGAAGATCGCTGCGGATTGCTCGGCCAGAATCTGCTTGTCCCGCTCCGCCGCAGCGACCTGCTCGCGCATTTCCAACTCGTTCATCGCCTCGATCAGAACTTCCGGATTCTCCAGAAGATAGGCCCGCACCTCGGCCCGGAACGCCGCGCGCTCCTCCGCCGTCATTTCGGCTGCTGCGGGCAGTGCGGCAGCAAGGGCAAGGGCGGTTCCGGCAAGAAGGCGGCGCATGGACGGCTCCGTTGATGGCCTGCAAGGCATTGGCTTGACCTCCGTTGCCAGAGGCGACAGAGCATGGGCGACACCTTAAGGGGGCGAAGATGCGGAATTCAAGGCGCGGACAGGTCGATCCCTTCATCGTGATGGATGTGGTCGAGGCGGCCCGCAAACTCGAAGCCGCGGGTCGGTCGATCATCCATATGGAGGTGGGCCAGCCCGGCACCCCCGCCCCGGCCCTTGCGCGCAAGGCTTTGGCGCAGGCGATGGAGGCGGATGCGCTTGGCTATACCGTCGCCCTTGGCCTGCCAGAGTTGCGGGCGGGCATCGCCACACTCTATCGCCGCTGGTACGGCATCGACCTGAACTCCGACCGGGTGATCGTCACCTCCGGCTCCTCCGGGGCCTTCCTTCTGGCCTTCACCGCGCTTTTCGATGCGGGCAACCGCGTGGGTCTGGGCGAACCGGGCTATCCCAGCTATCGCCAGATCCTGCGCGCTTTGTCACTTGAACCCGTGGGTTTGCCGACATCCGACGTGAACCGCCTGCAACCTGTCCCCGCCGATCTGGACGGGCACGATCTGCAGGGCCTGATCGTCGCCTCGCCCGGCAACCCATCGGGCACGATGCTGTCGCGCACCCACCTGACCGGTCTGATGCAGGCTGCCGCCGCGCGCGATATCGCATTCATCTCGGATGAAATCTACCACGGCCTGCATTACGGCGATCCGGCCGTATCGGCGCTGGAAGTGTCGGACGAGGCCTATGTCATCAACTCCTTCTCAAAGTACTTCTCCATGACCGGCTGGCGCATCGGCTGGATGGTGGTCCCCGAGGCGCATATCCGCACCGTGGAACGGCTGGCGCAGAACCTCTTCATCTGCCCGCCTCATGCCAGCCAGATCGCCGCCCTTGCCGCGCTCGACGCAACCGACGAACTGGAAGCCAACCGCGCCGTCTATGCCGAAAACCGTCGCCTGATGCTGGAAGGGCTGCCCAAGGCTGGCTTCACCCGCATCGCGCCGCCCGACGGGGCCTTCTACATCTATGCCGATGTGTCGGACCTGACCGATGACAGTCTCGCCTTTGCTGCAGAACTGCTGCAGGAGGCGGGCGTCGCCGTGACCCCGGGCCTCGACTTTGATCCCCGGCGCGGCGCCCGCACCTTGCGCTTTTCCTATGCGCGCGCCACGGCAGACATCACCGAAGGCCTGCGCCGCCTGCAGGCCTACATGGCCGCCCGCCCCACCAAAGGGTGAGTTTACAACTTCCCGACAACCCACGATATTCCCCCCGAACGCGACAGGAGGGGTGATGCGCGCGCTTTTCGTGGCCTTGGTCTTGGTGTTCTCCACCCTTTTCGCGCCCTCCGCCCCCGCGCAGGAGCTTTCGGCCCTGGCCCGCCTCGATCCGGCCACCTCGTCGATCACCGATGAAGGTGAGGTCCTGTCGATCACCCTCTCCCTCAGCCAGCCGGTGCCGTGGCGGTTGCGCTTTGCCGATGATCCGCGCCGCCTCATCCTCGATTTCCGCGAGGTAGACTGGACCGGCATCCGCGACCTGCAACAGGACAGCATCCGCGTGTCGGGTCTGCGTGCGGGCAGCTTCCGCCCGGGTTGGTCGCGGCTGGTGCTGCAGCTTGGTGCGCCCATGATCGTGGGCAGCGCCGTGATGGACACGGGCGCCGAGGCGGGTCAGCCCGCCACCGTGCGCCTGCGCCTCATCCCCTCCACCCCCGCCGATTTCGCCGCGCAGGCCCGCCAGCCGGAACCGCCGGACTGGGCCCTGCCCGAACCCGCCGCCCTGCCGCCCCCTGCGGCGCGCGGCACGGGGCCACTGACCGTGGTTCTCGATCCAGGCCATGGCGGCATCGACCCTGGCGCAGAACGCGACGGCCATACCGAAGCCGAACTGATGCTGGCCTTCGCGCGCGAGTTGAAAGAGGTCCTCGTCCGCGACGGCGGTTTCAACGTGGTGATGACTCGCGACGAGGATGTCTTCGTCCCCCTCGAAACCCGCATCTCCATCGCCCGCGCCGCCGAGGCGCATGTCTTCCTGTCGCTTCACGCCGATGCCTTGGCCGAAGGCGAGGCGGTGGGGGCCACCATCTACACCCTCGCGCAGGAAGCCAGCGACGAGGCCGCCCGCGCCCTTGCCGAAAGGCATGATCGCGACGACCTGCTTTCGGGCATCGATCTGACGGAACAGGATGATCTTGTGGCCACCGTCCTGATGGACATGGCCCGCACCGAAACCCAGCCCCGCACCGATCGTCTGGCGCTGAAACTGCGCGAATCCATTTCCGGCTCCGGCCTCAAGATGCACCGCCATCCGATCCAGCAGGCGGGTTTCTCCGTTCTCAAATCCCCCGACATCCCGTCGATCCTGCTGGAACTTGGCTTTCTCTCGTCTGCCTCCGATCTGGAACGGCTGATCGATCCGGAATGGCGGTCCACGATGACGCTGGCCATACGCGATGCCCTGCACGCTTGGGCGGCCGAGGATGCCGCCATCGCCGATCTGCGCCGGGCCGAATGACGCGACGTCGACCGGCGCTCCTGCGCTGATCCTGCACCCACTCACGCCATCGTTTTGACCTTGCCCCCCGGGGGCGTGTATAAGGCCGAGTATTCAATCTGACAGGGCAGGCGCGTGCTTCGTTTCATCGGCAGTTTCTTCGGCGGAATCTTCACCGCGATCACGCTGGGCATTCTGTTCGGCGCGCTGACCATCGGCGCGATCTTCTACATGTATTCCCGCGATCTGCCGAGCCATGAGAGCCTCGCCCAATACACCCCCCCTACCATCAGCCGTATCTATTCCGGCGAGGGGCGGATCATCGACGAATTCGCGCAGGAACGCCGCCTTTTCGTGCCGATCGAGGACATCCCCGAAACGGTGAAGCATGCCTTCATCGCGGCCGAGGACAAGAACTTCTACACCCATCACGGCTATGACGTCACCGGCATGGCCGCCGCTTTCCGTGACGCGATCCTGACCCGCGGACAAGAACTGCGCGGCGCCTCGACCATCACCCAGCAGGTGATGAAGAACTTCCTGCTGTCCGGCGACCGGACCGGGGAACGCAAGATCAAGGAGATCATCCTCGCCACCCGTCTGGAAGAGACGCTGTCGAAGGACAAGATCCTTGAACTCTATCTCAACGAGATTTTCCTCGGCCAGAACAGCTATGGCGTGGCCGCCGCCGCCCAGACCTATTTCAACAAGCCGCTCTCGGCGCTGACGGCGGGCGAGGCCGCCTATCTTGCCACTCTGCCGAAAGCGCCCTCCGAGATGCACCCCGTCCGCAACAAGGACCGCGCGCTGGAACGCCGGTCCTATGTCCTGAACCGGATGGCCGAAGACGGCTACATCACCCGCGACGAGGCCAAGGCCGAAGCGGAGAAGCCGCTGCTTTCCGTTCAGAACGGCGATTTCCCCGCCTTCCGCGAGGCGCTGCCCCCGCGCAGCTATTTCACCGACGAGATCCGCCGCCAACTCTCCTCGACTTTTGGCGAGGCGGAATTTTTCGGCGGTGGCCTGTCGATCCGCGCGACCGTCGATCCCGAACTGCAATCCGTCGCCGCCAAGGCGCTGCGGGACGGGCTGGAACGCTATGACCGTGGTCAGGGCATCTGGCGCGGCACGGGCAAGACGATCCCCGCCGAAGGACTGACCGACTGGCGCGCCGCGCTGGCCGAGGTAGAGGTGCCGCGCGACATCGACACATGGTCCCCCGCCGTGGTGCTGGAAGTGGGCGACAATGACGCCCGCATCGGCATCGAAGGGGTGGAGGATGACGAAGACGGCCATTGGATCCCTGCCGAAGACGTGACATGGGCGCGCAAGCGCAACGAAGACGGCTCTCTCGGCCCCAAGGCCAACAGCGCGGGCGATCTGGTCGCCGTGGGCGATGTGGTGCTGGTGCGCCCCGTCACCTCTGACGAAGACGGCAGCTTCATCCGCTGGTCGCTGCGGCAGGTGCCCGAAGTGCAGGGCGGCTTCATGGCGATGGACGTCTTCACCGGCCGCGTGATCGCCATGCAAGGCGGTTTCTCGTACCAAGACTCGGTCTTCAACCGCGCCACGCAGGCCACGCGCCAGCCCGGGTCCAGCTTCAAGGCCTTTGTCTATGCTGCAGCGCTGGACAGTGGGTTCACCCCCGGCACGATCGTCGTCGACGCGCCGATCGAGGTGGAAACAGCGCAAGGGCTGTGGACGCCCAAGAACGCCTCGAACAAGTTTTACGGCCCCACCCCCGTGCGCACTGGGATCGAACAATCGCGAAACCTGATGACGGTGCGGATCGCGCAGGAAATCGGGATGGAGACGGTGGCCCGCTATGCCGAACGCTTCGGTGTCTATGATCCGATGCGCCCCTTCCTCGCCAATAGCCTTGGTGCGCAAGAGACGACGCTGTTCAAAATGGTGGCGGCCTATGCCATGTTCGCCAACGGCGGCGAAAGGGTGGAACCCACGCTGGTGGACCGGGTGCAGGATCGCTTTGGCCGCACGATCTACCGCCATGACCAGCGCGACTGCGTCAATTGCCAGTTGGCCAGCCTCAACCCGGGCGCGGGCCTGACCATCCGGTCGGAACGCGAACGGGTGATGGACGCGGTTACGGCCTACCAACTCACCTCAATGATGGAAGGCGTGGTCACGCGCGGCACCGCCGCACGCGCCGTCAACCTGCCCGTCCCGGTGGCCGGCAAGACCGGCACCACCAATGACGCCAAGGATGTCTGGTTCATCGGCTATACCTCGAACATCGTGGCGGGCTGCTATATCGGCTTCGACCAGCCGCGCAGCCTCGGGTCGGGGGCTTCGGGCGGCGGCATGTGCGCCCCGGTCTTCCAAGAGTTCATGGAAGAGGCCGTGGCCAAGTTCGGCGGCACCGAATTCCGCGTGCCCGAAGGTGGCCGCTGGGTCAAGATCGACCGCTTCACAGGCGCGCTTCTTCCCGACGATGCCTCGGGCGCGAATGTGCAGGTGGAATACTTCCGCGACGGTGTTGATGGGATTGTGGGTCTCGACATGATGGTTGACGGCGGCTTTGCCATGGGATCCAACCTGCCACTCTTCGCCTATGGCGAAACCGACGGCGGGGGGGAAACCACTGTCACCACCGCCACAGGCGAAACCGCCGTGATCCCGGAAAAGGCCGATTTCGGCACGCTCAGTTCCGGCGGCCTCTATTAGCGATGGGGCAGGGCGCGGCCCTTGCCCGCGCCCCCCGCTCAGGCTATCACCCCGCCCCATAACCACCACAGGAACGACCGCAGATGCGCGCCGAAACGCAGAACAATGTCGATGCGATCACCAAGTCGCTGAAGCTGCTTGCGCAACGGATGGATTGGGAAACCGCCCCCCATCGGTTGGAAGAATTCGACGCCATGATCGAGGCGCCGGACCTGTGGAACGATCCCGCCAAGGCGCAGAAATTGATGCGCGAACGGCAAGCGCTGCTGGATGCCGTCTCGACCTTTCGGATGATAGACAGCGGGCTGCGCGACAATGTCGAACTGATTGAACTGGGCGAGGCGGAAGGCGATCAAGAGATCGTCACCGAAGCCGAAGCCGCGCTGCGGTCGCTGGTTGAAGTGGCCGCCGCGAAAGAGCTGGAGGCGCTGCTGGATGGTGAAGCCGACGGCAACGACACCTTCCTTGAAATCAACGCGGGCGCGGGCGGAACGGAAAGCTGCGACTGGGCGTCGATGCTGGCGCGGATGTATGTCCGCTGGGCCGAAAAGAAAGGCTACAAGGTCGAGTTGCAGTCCGAAACCGCGGGCGAGGAGGCGGGCATCCGCTCGGCCGCCTACAAGATCTCCGGGCAGAACGCCTATGGCTGGCTTAAGTCGGAATCGGGCGTACATCGGCTTGTGCGCATCTCGCCCTATGACTCCGCGGCGCGGCGGCACACCTCTTTCTGCTCCGTCTGGGTCTATCCCGTGGTGGACGAGAACATCGAGATCGTGGTCCCCGACAGCGAGATCCGCATCGATACATACCGATCTTCCGGCGCGGGCGGTCAGCACGTCAACACCACCGACTCCGCCGTCCGGATCACGCACTTGCCCACGGGCATCGTCGTGACTTCGTCGATGAAATCACAGCACCAGAACCGCGAAATCGCGATGAACGCCCTAAAATCGCGACTTTACCAGATGGAACTGGACAAGCGGAACGCCGAGATTAACGCAGCCCATGCCGCCAAGGGCGACGCAGGCTGGGGCAACCAGATCCGATCCTACGTCCTGCAGCCCTATCAGATGGTCAAGGACCTGCGCACGGGCGTCGAAACCTCGGACACGCAGGGTGTTCTGGACGGTGATCTCGACCGTTTCATGGCCGCGACACTGGCGATGGACGTGGCCGGCAAGTCCCGCGCCGAGGCGAATTTCGAAGACTAAGGCTGCCCTAAAAATACATCTTTGAAGCTCTCCCACGCAGGGCGTAGCCTTGCGGGAAAACGGGAGGGAGACATGACCGATCAGACAGGCACGCCGCCCGCGGCGCTGCCAGAGCTTCTGGCACCGGATATCACCGACCTGCGTTATGCCCTGCGCGAAGGCTGGCGCGATTTCATGGCGCAACCGCTCTACGGGGCCTTCTTCGCCACGGTCTATGTGGCGGGAGGCTGGTTGCTGATGCTGGCCTTCACGGTAAAGGGGCAGGTCTGGTGGACCTTGCCTGCCGCTGCCGGTTTCCCCATCCTCGGCCCGTTCATCGCCTGCGGATTTTACGAGATCAGCCGTCGCCGTGAGGCGGGCGAAGCGATGAAGTTCACTGCCATCCTCGGCGCGGTCCTTCGGCAGAAGGACCGTCAGATCCCGTCGATGGCCGCTGTGATCGTGGTGTTCTTCCTGTTCTGGAATTTCCTGTCGCACATGATCTTTGCCCTCTTTCTTGGCAAGGCAACGATGACGAATGTCACCTCTTCCATGGCGATCTTCCTCACGCCCGAAGGTCTGGCCATGCTGGCCTTCGGCACGGCGGTGGGGGCGGTCTTCGCCACGGTCCTCTACGCCCTGACCGTGGTCAGCCTGCCTATGTTGTTGGACCGCGAAGTGGATTTCATGACCGCCATGCTCACCTCCTTCGCGCTGGTCCGCGACAATCCGGTGGTGATGCTGGGCTGGGGGGCCTGTATCGCAGGGCTGCTCTTCGTCGGGATGCTGCCCGGGTTCTTCGGACTCTTCATCGCGCTACCAGTGCTGGGCCATGCGACCTGGCACCTGTATCGCCGCACGGTGGCGTGGTCCTGAATGCACAAGGGCGCCCAATGGGGCGCCCCTTAGGATCCACTTGATAGAGGATCAAAGCTCGTCAGGCTTCGGCGTCGGGGCGGCAGATGCCGGGGCAGGGGCCGGGGCCGGGCTGCTGCGCCCCTGTGCCAACGGGTCTTCCTGACGCTGAACAGAACCCTCGAAATGCGCACCGCTTTCGATGGCGATGGTCTTGTGGATGATGTCGCCCTCGACGCGCGCGGTCGAGGTCAGCCGCACCTTCAGGCCGCGCACGCGCCCGATCACCCGGCCATTGACCACGATGTCATCGGCCACGATCTCGCCGCGGATGGTGGCGCTTTCGCCCACGGTCAAAAGATGGGCGCGGATATCGCCTTCGACGGTGCCTTCCACCTGAATGTCGCCCGTGGTGCGCAGATTGCCGACCACCGTCAGGTCAGAGGACAGGACCGAAGCGGCTGCCTTGCCCTTCGGGGCCGAGGGAACGAAGTCGGTGCTGGGTTTGGTCACGCTGCTGGCCTCCGGTGCCTTGGGCTTCTCCGCCTCGGCCTGCTTCGGGCCCGGCTCATTGATTCGGCTCTTAGAAAACATCTCGCGCTGCCTTTATGAAGGTCATCGGGTTGATTGCTTCGCCGCCGATCCGGATCTCGTAATGAAGATGCGTCCCGGTCGAACGTCCTGAATTGCCCATATCACCGATCCGCTCCCCGCGCGATACCCGATCGCCCACGTCAACGCGGATTTGCGACAGATGCGCATAGCGGGTTTCGATCCCGAATTCGTGCCGGATCTTCACCAGACGGCCATAACCGGATTCCCAACCTGCGAAGGTCACGACACCCTCAGCGGTGGCGAGGATCGGGCTGCCATAGGCGCCTGCCAGATCCTGCCCCTCATGCCGCCGCCAGCCGCGCCCGAAGGGATCGTTCCGGCCGCCAAAGCCGCTGGTAAAGCGGACGGGGGTGTTCACCGGCATGGCGAAGGGCGTCTTGAAGGCCGCGATGCGGTACATGTTCATGCGGTCCAGCCCCTGCAGGATCGCATTCGCCCGCGCCGCCTCCGGCATGATCCGTGCGCCCGAGGTGGACATAGAGATGGGCGACAGCGGCCCGCCTGTGCCGGAATAGCCCTTGCGCACCGCACTGAGCAGGTCGTCGGGCGACAGCCCCGCATCGCGGAACATGTTGTCCAGCGGCTCCATCGATACGGTCACCGCCTCTTCCAGCTTGGCGAAGATCTCGTCGTTCTGGCGCTGGATGGCACGCTTCTCGGACAGGACACTTTCCACGCGCTCGGCGGATTTCTCTGCGGCGGCTTCCATCAGATCGCGCTCTTGCGCCGCCGATCCCAGCGCATCGGTCAGAATGGCCAACGTGTCGGCCACATCCTGTTCGCGCCCCTCTTCGGTGCGGGCCGATCCGGTGCTGGCGGCGAGAGCAAGGCTCGCCTCCTCGGCCCGCGCCCGGGCCTCGTCCCGCTCCACAATGGTGCGGCGCAGCGTGGATTGGATGACCTCAATCCCCGTCTCCAGTTCGCGCCGCCGATCCTCGGAGGCAAGCAGGCGCGACTGCATCTGCGCGACCTGCGCCAGCGCGAGGTTGAACCGTTCCTGCGCCCGCGCGGCCTCTTCGGCGCGCAGGTCGCGGTCGCCGGACAGGGCGTTCAGCCGTTCCTCGTACATGGCCTGCTGGCGCTGCGACTGTTCGCGCGACGATCCCGCCCCGATCGAATCCATCATCAGCACGGCAGTGGCAACGATGGTCCAAGCCACAAACATGGCCCCACCCGTCATCGCGATCAGCTGGGTCGTCGGCCTAAGCCGGATGAAGCGCGTATCGGTATCGGATTTCAGGAACAGGCGTTGTTCGGGGATATAACGCTCCAGCGTGGCGTTGATCCGATAGGCAAAACGCGTCAGCACTTGGCAGGGTTCCGTACGTTGCTGAAAGGGACGGGCGAAAGGCTCCCAAGCGGAGGTGAGACGTTGTTAGCCACCCCGTGCCACCCCCGCAACAGATATGACCACAGCCCCGTCCGGACTGCCGGTTTTCTGCGCATCGTCGGCAGATTCCTGCCGATAAACGTCAGGCAATGACGGAGGTCAAGCGCGCTCTCCCGCAGCCAGCGGCCAGTAGAAATCGGGCGGCAATCCCGCCTCAGCCCGCTTCTCGTCGTTGAAGGGCGGCTTCAGCACGCCGTGGAAGTACTTCCGCACCAGATCATGAAAGACCTCCTTCGGGTCGAGCCCGTCGCGCCCACAAAGCCAGTTGAACCATTTCGACCCATAAGCCACATGGCCCACCTCTTCGGCATAGATCGTTTCCAGCGCGGCGATCGGACCTGCCTCGCCTGCCTTGCGGAAAATGTCGATCATCCCCGGCGTGACGTCCAAACCCCGCGCCTCCAGCACCATGGGCACTACGGCAAGGCGGCCCAGAAGATCGTCCACAGTATCCTCCGCCGCGCGCCACATGCCCGCATGGGCGGGCAGCGCGCCGTAATGACTGCCCATCGCCTCCAGGCAATCGCAGATCAGGTTGAAATGCTTGGCTTCCTCATCCGCGGCCTTCACCCAGTCGTCATAGAACCCCAAGGGCATGGGATGGTCGGTGAAGCGGGCGATGATGTCCCAGTGCAGGTCAACCGCGTTCAATTCGATATGCCCCACCGCATGCAGCAGGGCGATGCGCCCCGCAGGCGTGCCGGGCCTGCGGCGCGGCACGTCGCGTGGATCGAGCAGATCAGGCTTCTCCGGCCGGGAAGGACGCAATGGTGGCGCGGTCTGCCCGATGGGCAGCGGCATGCCCGCCGCCCGTGCGGCGAACCACTCCGCCGCATGCCGCCGCGCCAGCGCCGTCTTGGCGCGCCCGTCGGCGGTGGTCAGCACCTCTACCGCCATCCCGGCCAGCGTTTGCATCAAAGCGCTCCCACTTACAGCGCCTTTGCCGCAGCCAGCACCTCATCGGCATGGCCCTTGACGGATACCTTGTTCCAGACCCGCGCCACCTTGCCCGCGCCATCGATCAAAACGGTCGTCCGTTCTACGCCCATGTAGGTCTTGCCATACATGCTCTTCTCAACCCAGACGCCGTAATCTTCGCAGGTGTGCCCTGCCTCGTCAGAGGCGAGGATCACGCCCAGCCCGTGCTTCTTGCAGAATTTGTCATGCGCCTTCACGCTGTCCCTGCTGACGCCGATGACGGTCGTCCCGGCGGCGGTGAACTCGGCCAGACGGGCGGTGAAATCCTGCGCCTCCAGCGTGCAGCCGGGCGTGTCATCCTTGGGGTAGAAATACAGCACCACCTTGCCGGGCCGGAAGCCGGAGAGGGTGACACTCGTCCCACCGTCGCGCGGCAGGGTGAAATCTGGTGCGCTTGCGCCTTCGGCGATCATGTGCGGCTCCTTGCTTTGTGAGGATCAACCCTTTGCGTTCTAGTTGCCTTCGGGGGAAGATAAAGGCAATCCCGGCAGCAAGTGCAAACGGGCCGGGAAGGCGGGAGCGTGACGACAGTGACCGACACTGGCGCGCAAGGGGAAGAGGGCGCTACAATAGGCGGCCCGACGGCGCGCCCGCCGCGCCGCCCTCGCTTGCGTTCGGGTCTGATCCTGCTGCTTGGCATCGTGCTTCTGGCCGTCGTCGGTGCGGGTGCGGCGCTATACGCGACGGGCGGCAAGCTGCGCCTTCCTGTCTGGCTGGTGGCCGAAGCCGAAGCACGGTTGAACGACACTCTGGCCGAGGCTCTGCCCGACATGGCGCTGGCCATCGGCGGTGTCCAGATCGGGGTCGACCGCGACGGCATTCCGCAACTGGCCGTCGAAGATGCGCGTCTGCTGCATCGGACAGGTGCGCCGCTTCTCGTCTTGCCCGAGGCGCGGTTGCGGCTGGATGGCGCGGCGCTGCTGCGCGGCGAGATCCGTCCCCTCGGGCTTGCGGTGGTGGGGGCGAACCTCTCGCTCACCCGCCGCGCGGACGGGTCGCTTGACCTGTCGCTGGGCGGGGGTGAGACGACGCCTGAATTTGCCGGTCTTGCCGAAGCCTTCGCCGCGCTCGATGGGCTGCTGTCCGACCCGGCCCTGTCCGATCTGCGTGGGATCGAGGCGGACGCCCTCACCCTGTCCTTCACCGATGTGCCGACTGGCCATGTCTGGAACCTTGGCGACGGTCGCCTGCGGATCGAGAACGGGGTCGAAGAGTTGCGGGGCGAAATTGCTGTCACCCTGCTTGGCAAGGACGGCAACCCGGCACAGGCGCAGGTGACGGCCGTCGCTCGCAAAGGGGTGGCAGAGGCCCGCCTGACCGCTGCCGTTGACCGCGTGCCCTCGGGCGATCTTGCGGCGCTGGTCGCACCGCTTGCCCCGCTGGGCCTGATCGAGGCCGCCATTTCAGGCAGCCTGTCGGCCAGTCTGACGGCCGATGGCGTGACTGCTCTCGAAGCCAAGCTCGACATCGGGGCAGGGGCCTTGCGCCCGACAGAGGCCTCGGTGCCCATCGCCTTCGACCGTGCAGGCATGCAGATCGCCTATGATCCGGAACGGGGGCGGGTAAACCTCACCTCTTTCGATGTCGAAAGCACCACCCTGCGGCTGGGCGCAACGGGGCACAGCTATCTGACCGATGCTACAGGCAACATCCTGACCGGTCCCCTCGGCACGCGGCTGCCCGACAGTTTCCTGACCCAGATCCATATCAATCGCATGCAGGTCGATCCGGCCGGGCTGTTCAAGCAACCTGTCCGCTTCACCGAAGGCGCGCTGGACCTGCGGCTGCAACTCGACCCGTTCCGCATCGACATCGGTCAGGTCGCGTTGGTCGAGGCGGATCGCCGCCTGTCTGCCAAGGGCATGCTGGGCGCCGATGCGCAGGGCTGGACGGCGGCCATCGACCTTGCGCTCGACAGGATCGACCATACCGATCTTCTGGCGCTCTGGCCCGTCAAGCTGGTCGCAAACACCCGCAGCTGGCTGGAACAGAACGTGCTGGAAGGCATGCTGACCGATGTAAAAGGTGCGCTGCGCATCGCCCCCGGGAAAGAGCCGATCCTGTCGCTCGGCTACGATTTCCGCGCGGCCGATGTGCGTTTCATCCGCACCCTTCCGCCCATCCGCGATGCCGACGGCTATGCCACGATCGAAGGCCAGACCTATACGATGGTGGTCAGCCGCGGCTCCGTCACGCCCCCCCTTGGCGGGGTGATCGACATGGCGGGGTCGGTCTTTTCCGTGCTGGACATCACCAAACGTCCCGCACAGGCCGAGGTGATCCTGCGTACCTCCTCCAGCCTCACCGCTGCGCTGTCTTTGCTGGACGAGCCGCCCTTCGGCTTTCTCACCAAGGCCGGGCGCCCGGTCGATCTGGGGCAGGGGCAAGCGGTGCTGGACGCCACGCTGCGTTTCGCGCTGCTGCCCCGCATCACGGCGGAAGACGTGTCCTTCCGGGTGAACGGCGAGGTGCGCGATTTCACCTCGGACCGCCTGATCCCCGGCAAGACGGTAGCCGCGCCGTTCCTGTCCCTTTCCGCCGATCCGCGCGGTCTTCGCGTGTCGGGGCTGGGGCAGGTGGGGGCCGTGCCCTTTGACGTGACCTTCCTCCAGCCCTTCGGCAAGGAGGCGCCGCCCGCCTCCATCGAAGGCACGGTCGAATTGTCGCGCGCCACGATCGAGGAGTTCAACCTCGGCCTGCCCGAAACGCTGGCCTCCGGCACGGGGCAGGGGATGGTGACAATCACCCTGCCCAAAGGGGCCCCGCCGCGCCTGACCCTGATCTCCGACCTCGCCCGCCTGACCATGGCCTTGCCCGGTACCGGTTGGCGCAAATCCCCAGCCGAAACCGGACGGCTGGAGGTGGAGGCGACGCTGGCCAGACCCGCCCGCATTGATCGCCTCTCCCTTACCGCCCCGGGACTTGTGGCCGAGGGTGAAGTGACCCTGACCCCTGAAGGCGGTCTGTCCCTCGCCCGCTTTTCGCGAGTCGAACTGGGCGACTGGATGCAGGGCGCGGTCGACGTGGCGGGACGCGGTTCAGGCCGTGGCGTTGCCGTGACGGTTACCGAAGGCACGGCGGACCTGCGCCGCAAACCCCCGGATGAGGGTGCGGGCAATGGCGGCGGCGAGGTGCCGCTTTTCTTCAACCTGTCACGTCTGCAGGTCACAGAAACCATCGCGCTCACGCGTTTTCGTGGCGAGTTTTCACCCCGGGGCGGGTTCAACGGTCGTTTCACGGCGCTGGTGAATGATGGGGCCACCGTCACCGGCACCGTAGTCCCCAGCGCCAATGGCAGCGCCGTGCGCATCCGGTCGGACAATGCCGGAGGCGTGCTGGCCTCGGCCGGGGTCTTTGCCTCTGCCCGTGGCGGGCAACTGGACCTGACGTTGCGCCCGCGCCGCGCCGAGGGCCGCTTCGACGGGCGGGCCGTGATCGCGGACATCCGCGTGGTCGACGCCCCGATCCTTGCCGAACTGCTGAACGCCGTGTCGGTCGTTGGGATGCTGGAACAACTCAACGGCGACGGGCTTCTCTTCTCGCAGGCGCAGGCCGATTTCGTCTTGACCCCCCGCGCGGTCGAGATTCAACGCGGATCGGCGGTCGGTGCCTCGCTCGGCGTGTCGATGGCGGGGGTCTATGGCACAGAATCGAAGGAACTGGCCTTGCAAGGGGTGGTATCGCCCATCTACATGCTCAACGGCATCGGATCGGTGTTGACCCGGCGTGGCGAAGGGCTCTTCGGCTTCAACTACGAGGTGCGCGGCACCGCCGAACGCGCGCAGGTCACGGTCAATCCGCTGTCGATCCTGACCCCGGGGATGTTCCGCGACCTGTTCCGCGGCGACCCGCCCAGACTTGGAAACCCTGACGGATGAAACTGTCCGACTTCGATTTCGACCTGCCGGAGGACCTGATCGCCACACGGCCAGCCCGTCCGCGCACCCATGCGCGGCTGCTTCTGGCCGAAGGTGACCGGATCAGCGATCGCCATGTCTATGACCTTATCGACATCTTCCGCCCCGGCGACCGGCTTGTCCTGAACAACACCAAGGTCATCCCCGCCCGCCTGACCGGCCGCCGTAGCCGGGGCGAGGCCGTGGCGAAGGTCGAGGTGACGCTGCTCGAACCCGCAACCGAAGGGTGGCGCGCGCTGGCCAAACCTCTGCGCAAGGTGACCGAGGGCGAGGTGATCGTCTTTTCCGACCGCCTCTCCGCCACCGTGGCCGAGAGGGGCGAAACCGACCTCCGCCTGACCTTCAACCTGACGGGCGATGATTTCGACGCGGCCTTGGCCGAGGCGGGGGCAATGCCGCTTCCACCCTATATCGCAGCCAAGCGAGCCCCCGATGCGCAGGACGCGACCGATTACCAGACGGTCTTCGCCCGCCATGCCGGGGCCGTGGCCGCGCCAACCGCCTCGCTTCATTTCGATGAACCGCTTCTGCGTGCGCTGGCAGAAAAGGGCGTTACCTTCACCGAAGTCACCCTGCATGTCGGAGCGGGCACTTTCCTGCCGGTCAAGGTGGATGACGTGACGACCCACAAGATGCATGCCGAATGGGGCCAGATCACCCCCGGTGCCGCGGCCGAGATGAACGCCACGAAACAGGCCGGGGGCCGCATCATCCCGGTGGGAACCACCGCTTTGCGCCTGATCGAATCCGCTGCCGACGAGGCCGGGCGGATGCAGGCCTGGACCGGGCCGACGGACATCTTCATCTATCCCGGCTACCGCTTCCGCATCACCGATGCGCTGATGACCAACTTCCACCTGCCGAAAAGCACGCTGATGATGCTCGTCTCTGCGCTGATGGGCGCCGACCGCATCCGTGCCATCTATGAACATGCCGTGACGAACCGCTATCGTTTCTTCAGCTACGGGGATTCCTCGCTTCTCATCCCCTGACGGGCGCTAAGCGCCCTGCGTCGCATTCCTTCCTCGCTTTCTCGGCGCGGATGCTATCCTTCTTTTATTCTCCTTGCCCGGTGCCCCATGCTCCCTGTCATTTCCACCTCCTGGCCGCTGCTTCTGGGCGTCATGCTGCTAATGGTGGGCAATGGCATCCAAGGGACGCTGCTGGGCATCCGCGGTGCCATTGAGGGCTTTTCGACCTACGAAATCTCCATCGTCATGTCAGCCTATTTCGCGGGCTTCCTCTTCGGGTCCAAGATGGCCCCGGCGATGATCCGCAAAGTGGGCCATGTACGCGTCTTCGCGGCGCTCGGCTCGCTGATCTCGGCCGTGCTGGTGGTCTATCCCGTCGCGGCCGACTGGATGGTCTGGACGGCGCTGCGCGTGCTGATCGGCTTTTGCTTTTCCGGCATCTACATCACCGCCGAAAGCTGGCTGAATAATGCCGCCACGAACGAGACGCGGGGGCAGGCTCTCTCCGCCTATATGATCGTGCAGATGCTGGGCATCATCGCCAGTCAGGCGATCCTCAACGTGGGCGACCCATCGGGTTTCGTCCTTTTCGTGATCCCCTCGGTCCTCGTGTCGCTGGCCTTCATGCCGATCCTTCTGGCCCCGACACCCGCGCCGACCTTCGAATCCACCAAGCCGCTGTCCTTCCGCGCGCTCTTCCGCATCTCGCCCCTTGGCTGCGCCGGGATGCTGCTGACGGGTGGCGTCTTCTCGGCGATGTTCGGCATGGCCTCGGTCTGGGGCGCGATGGAGGGGTTGTCGGTGCGCGACATCTCCATTTTCGTGGGCGCGCTCTATGTGGGCGGGCTCGTGCTGCAGTATCCCATCGGCTGGCTGTCCGACCGGATGGATCGCCGCCTGCTCATCACATCACTCTCAGCCATCGCGGCCGTCGCCATGCTGGTGGCGGGGCTCTTTGATCTGCCCTTCTACGCCTATCTTGGGGCTGCGCTTCTGCTGGGCGGCATCACCAACCCGGTCTATGCCCTGCTGATCGCCTATACCAACGACTTCCTGTCGAAGGATGACATGGCCGCGGCCAGCGCCGGGATGATCTTCCTCAACGGCTTTGGCGCCATCTTCGGCCCGCTTGTCACTGGCTGGCTGATGCAACAGGTGGGGCCGGGCGGGTTCTTCCTCTTCATTGCCGCGCTCTTTACCGCGCTCACGGCCTATGCCGTCTGGCGGATGACACGCCGCGCTGCCCCGGCAGGCACCGCGCCCTCGCCCTTCATCGTGCCCACCGCCTCGTCCGTGGCGGCCACGGCGGTGATCGACAAGGATCGCTGAATCAACCGCCAGTGGATCGGCGGTTGCACCTTCGTCCGTTACCTGCGACGGTCACGTCTTAAGCAGGGAAGGAACCCCCATGTCGGAACCGATCGAACTTCTCGATTTCTGGCTGGGAGAGATCGGCCCGGACGGTTGGTACTCTGGCGGGGCCGAGATCGACGATGCCTGCCGCGACCGATACGAGGATCTCTGGCGCGCCGCGCGCGAAGGTCATCTTGATCACTGGATCGACGGCACGGTGGCCACGCTGGCCTATATCATCCTGACCGACCAACTGCCGCGCAACATGTTCCGCGGCAAGGCTGCAAGCTTCGCCACGGATTCCCGCGCCCTCGCCGCGGCCCGACGCGCGGTCGAAATGGGCTGGGATCTCGGCGCGCCAGAACCCGATCGCCAGTTCTTCTACATGCCCTTCGAACATTCCGAAGACCCCGCCGACCAGTCCCTCGCCGTCAAGCTGATGGAGGAACGCATGCCCTCCGATCCCGAAATGGCCCTGCACGCCCGCGCCCATCAATATGTCATCGCGCGCTTTGGCCGCTTTCCCGGCCGCAATCAGGCAATGGCCCGGTTCAGCACGCCGGAAGAGCAGGATTGGCTTGATGCGGGGGGCTATGCCGCCGAAGTGCGGCGCATGACCGAAGGCAACAGCCATGCACCAGGCGCATAGGCCCCCGGCGCCGCCTTCGTTGCTTGGCTGTGGAAAATAGTTTAAGGCCAAACCAATTTCTTTGAGGGAGGAAAGCCGATGGCCGCAGCCTATGATGTGATCGTGATCGGTGCCGGTCCGGGCGGCTATGTCGCTGCCATCCGCGCGGCGCAACTCGGCCTGAAGGTCGTGATCGTCGAACGCGAACATCTGGGCGGCATCTGCCTGAACTGGGGCTGCATCCCGACCAAGGCGCTGCTGCGGTCGGCCGAGGTCTTCCACCTGATGCACCGCGCCAAGGAATTCGGGCTGAAGGCAGACGGCATCGGCTATGACCTGCCCGCCGTTGTCGCCCGATCGCGCGGGGTGGCAAAGCAGCTGTCCTCCGGCATCGGCCATCTGATGAAGAAGAACAAGATCGCCGTCGTGATGGGGCAGGCCACCGTCACCGCCAAGGGCAAGGTCACGGTCAAGACCGACAAGGGCAACGAAGACCTGACCGCCCCGCACATCATCCTTGCCACTGGTGCCCGCGCCCGCGAACTCCCGGGACTGGAGGCGGATGGCGATCTGGTCTGGACCTACAAACACGCCCTGCAACCCAAGCGCATGCCCAAGAAGCTGCTCGTCATCGGATCGGGCGCGATCGGCATCGAATTCGCCAGCTTCTTCAACACGCTTGGCGCCGATACCACAGTGGTGGAAGTGATGGACCGCATCCTTCCCGTGGAAGACGCCGAAATCAGCGCCTTTGCCAAAAAGCAATTCGTCAAGCAGGGGATGAAGATCCTCGAGAAAGCCGGGGTCAAAAAGCTTGACCGCAAACCGGGCATCGGCGTCACCGCGCATATCGAGATGGGTGGAAAGATCGAAACCCACGACTTCGACACCGTGATCTCCGCCGTGGGCATCGTCGGCAATGTCGAAAACCTTGGTCTCGAAGCCCTCGGCGTGAAGATCGACCGCACCCATGTCATCACCGATGAATACTGCCGCACCGGGATCGAGGGCCTCTATGCCATCGGTGACATCGCCGGGGCACCGTGGTTGGCCCATAAGGCAAGCCATGAAGGTGTGATGGTGGCCGAACTGATCGCTGGCAAGCATCCCCACCCGATCAAGCCCAATTCCATCGCGGGCTGCACCTATTGCCACCCGCAGGTCGCCTCGGTCGGTCTGACGGAAGCCAAGGCGAAAGAGGCGGGTTACGACATCAAGGTGGGCCGCTTCCCCTTCATCGGCAATGGCAAGGCCATCGCCCTTGGCGAATCCGAAGGCATGATCAAGACGATCTTCGACGCCAAGACGGGTGAACTTCTGGGGGCCCACATGATCGGCGCGGAAGTTACCGAATTGATCCAGGGCTATGTCGTCGGCCGGTCACTGGAGACGACCGAAGAAGACCTGATGAACACCGTCTTCCCGCATCCGACCCTGTCCGAGATGATGCACGAAGCTGTGCTCGACGCCTACGGTCGCGCGCTGCACTTCTAGTATTCCGGGGCCTCGCAGCCGCCCAGTTGCGCCCCCAAGGCCCGTGTCAGCACGGCCTCCCGTGACAGGCCGGCCTCCATGAGGAAGTCGGCCTGCTCCCCATAGGCTTCGGCCTCCAGCGCGGCGGGGCAGGGGACGTCCCTGTCGCGCCCCGCGCGATACTGCGCGGCATGCACCAATTCATGCAGCAGAAAGCTCTGGCCGTAGGCCGTGGCCAGGTCGAGGTCGGGCGCAAGGTCGATCCTTCCCGTGACCGGATCATAGGCCCCCGCCTGCGACCGCTGCACGGCCCCGGCCACAGGCAGGGCAAAGGCCACCTCAGGGCAGGCACTCGACGGCGGATAACCCAGCCGCTCGGCGATCCGCGCCTCCATGTCCATCGCCATCGCACAAAGGTCGCTCGCCAGCGCGGGCGCGGGGAGGAACAAGGCAAGGCTCAGGATCAGGCTGCGTGTCATGCAGATGATGCTAAACCGTTGCCTTTTCGTTGCAAGACCTTCATCCGTATGTCATCCGCCCCGGCTTGCAGCCCTTCGCCCCCCGTCCTAGGGTCGGCCCCCGACACAGGCAGGGCGACATGCGCATCCTCTTCACCATCCTCGCCCTCTGGCTGGCGGGCCTCGGCTCGGCCGCGCAATTCGGCAAGCTGTCGGTGGCCTTCGACCTGATGGCCGCGCGCTATCCGGAACAGGGCGCGGCGGGCATCGGGCTGATCGTGTCCATCGTCGGCATCGTCGGGCTGATCCTTGGCACCACGGCGGGGCTGCTGGTGGCCCGCATCGGCCCTCGCCGCGCCATCGTCGCGGCCATGGTCTTGGGTGCGGCTGTCTCGGCGCTCCAGACCCTGTCCTTGCCCTATACCGCCCTGATCCTGACCCGCGTGCTGGAAGGGGTGTCCCACCTCGCCATCGTCGTGGTCGGCCCCACGATGATCGCCGGCCTAACCCCGCCGCGCCATCAAGGCCTTGCGATGACGCTGTGGAGCAGTTTCTTCGGCGTGACCTATGCGCTTCTGGCCGTGATCGGCCCGCCACTTTTGGCCGAAGGCAGCATCGCGCCGCTCTTCCTGACCCACGCCATCTGGATGGCGGCACTCGCCCTTGTCCTGCGCGCGCTCCTGCCGCCCGATCCGCCTGCACCCAGCCTGACCATGGGCAGCGGCCTGATTGCGCAACATGTCGCCATCTATGCTTCGCCCCGCATCTCGGCCCCGGCGCTCGGCTTTGTCTTCTACACGGCGCTCTACGTGGCCGTGCTGACGCTGCTGCCCCCGCTTTTGCCCGAAGGCCAGCGCGCATTGGCCGCCGCCGGGATGCCGCTCTTCTCCATCGCCGTTTCGCTCACCCTTGGTGTATGGGGCCTGCGCTTCCTGACAGCGGTGCAGATGGTGCAGGCGGGCTATGCCATGGGCGTTTTGTCAACGCTCATGCTCTGGGCCGGATTGGGGGCGGGGGACCTTGCCCTGATCGCCGCTTTCCTGCTGGCAGGGGCGATGGGCATCGTGCAGGGGGCCAGCTTCGCCGCCATCCCGCAACTGAACCATGGGGCCGAGGATCGCGCCCGCGCTTCGGGCGCAGTGGCGCAACTGGGAAATCTCGGCACGACCACAGGGACGCCGCTTCTGGCCCTGATGCTTGGCGCGATGGGGCCGATGGGCCTCATCGCCTTTTGCCTGCCGCTCTGCCTTGCGGGCATCACAGCGCATGCGCTTCAGGCGCGACGTCGTGCCCGTCAGGCGTGACGCTGGACTTCCCCGCCACAGCCGCACCAATCAGCAAAGCCGCCGATATTCACCGCGTCATGGCCAAACTGCTCCAGCAGCGCGACGGCACGGCCTGCCCGCGCCCCGGCGGCACAGAACACCGCAACCGGTTTGCCTGCCAGCCGCGTGTCGTAATCCGGTGATCGCGGATCAGCCTTCAGCGGCAGCAGGCCCAGCGGAATATGCACTGCCCCCTTCGCCGTGCCCGAGGCCGAAACCTCGCCCAACTCGCGCACATCCAGCAGCGTCACCTTCCCCTGCTTCGCAAGGTCAATCGCCTGCGGAACCGAAGTGATCGTGATCATCGCATGTCCTTTCCTGCGGAAAACTCTCGCCCCTACATATGCCAAAAATAGAATATGTAAAGGGCCCACAGCACTGATGCCCGAAACTCATGCAGAAGGGGGAAGGGAACTAACCATGTTCACTTAATGTTCACTTTTTTGGATTGGAGACTCGCCCGCGATGCCCTATCTCTCGTCCATTCGTCCGGGGGAATGGGCATGGCCGAACAGAAGTTCATCGAAGTGCGCGGCGCGCGCGAACACAATCTGAAGGGCGTCGATCTCGATATCCCGCGCGATCAGCTTGTGGTGATCACCGGCCTGTCCGGCTCCGGCAAGTCCTCTCTCGCCTTCGACACGATCTATGCCGAAGGGCAGCGCCGCTATGTAGAGTCGCTCTCGGCCTATGCGCGGCAGTTCCTCGACATGATGGGCAAGCCGGATGTCGACCATATCTCCGGCCTCTCTCCCGCCATCTCCATTGAACAGAAGACGACGTCGAAAAACCCCCGCTCCACCGTCGGCACGGTGACGGAGATTTACGATTACCTCCGCCTTCTCTTTGCCCGCGTGGGCACGCCCTACAGCCCCGCCACCGGCCTGCCCATCACCGCGATGCAGGTGCAGGACATGGTGGATGCCGTCATGGCCATGCCGGAAGGCACGCGCGCCTATCTGCTGGCCCCGATCATCCGCGACCGGAAGGGGGAGTACAAGAAGGAATTCCTCGACCTGCGCAAGCAGGGCTTTCAGCGCGTCAAGGTCGATGGCCAGTTCTACGAGCTTGAGGAACCGCCCACACTCGACAAGAAATTCCGCCACGATATTGACGTCGTGGTCGACCGGATCGTCGTGCGCGAAGGGCTGGAGACGCGCCTGGCCGACAGTTTCCGCACCGCGCTTGACCTTGCTGATGGCATTGCCATCCTCGAAACCGCACCGGCCGAGGGCGACCCCGAACGCATCACCTATTCCGAAAACTTCGCCTGCCCGGTCTCCGGCTTCACCATCCCGGAAATCGAACCGCGCCTCTTCTCCTTCAACGCGCCCTTCGGCGCCTGCCCGGCCTGCGACGGGCTGGGGGTGGAGTTGTTCTTCGACGACCGCCTCGTCGTCCCCGATCAGGGACTGACGCTGATGCAGGGCGCGCTCGCCCCTTGGGCCAAGTCGAAAAGCCCTTACTTCACGCAGACGATCCAAGCCCTTGCAAAGCATTACGAATTCGACGCCAAGAAGAAATGGAAAGACCTGCCCGCCCATGTGCAGCAGCTCTTTCTCTATGGGTCGGGCGAGGAAGAAATCCGTTTCCGCTATGACGAAGGCGGCCGCATCTACGAAGTGTCCCGCGTCTTCGAAGGCGTCATTCCCAATATGGAACGCCGCTACCGCGAGACGGACAGCGCGTGGGTCCGTGAGGAGTTCGAGCGTTACCAGAACAACCGCAACTGCGGCACCTGCCACGGCTACCGACTGAAGCCCGAAGCGCTGGCCGTCAAGATCGCGGGCCTGCATGTCGGCGAGGTTGTCCGCATGTCGATCAAAGAGGCCTATGCTTGGATCGGCACGGTCCCCGACCACCTCACCAACCAGAAGAACGAAATCGCTCGGGCGATCCTCAAGGAAATCCGCGAACGGCTTGGTTTTCTTGTGAATGTCGGCCTCGACTACCTCACGCTCAGCCGCAACGCAGGCACCCTGTCTGGCGGGGAATCGCAGCGCATCCGACTGGCCTCGCAGATCGGATCGGGGTTGACGGGCGTCCTCTACGTCCTCGACGAACCCTCCATCGGCCTGCACCAGCGGGACAATGACCGCCTTCTGACCACGCTCAAGAACCTGCGCGATCAGGGGAACACCGTCCTTGTGGTCGAACATGATGAAGACGCGATCCGCGAGGCGGATTATGTGTTCGACATCGGTCCCGGCGCGGGCGTTCATGGTGGCCGCGTCGTCAGCCACGGCACGCCCGAACAGGTTGCCGCCGACCCGGTCAGCCTGACAGGCCAATACCTTTCCGGCCAACGCGAGATTGCGGTTCCCAAGACCCGGCGCAGCGGCAATGGCAAGAAGCTGACTGTCGTGGGGGCCACCGGCAACAACCTCAAGAACGTCACCATCGACTTCCCCTTGGGCAAGTTCGTCTGCGTGACGGGCGTCTCCGGCGGCGGGAAGTCCACCCTGACGATCGAGACGCTGTTCAAGACCGCCGCCATGCGCCTGAACGGCGCGCGAGAAACCCCGGCGCCCTGCGAAACGATCAAGGGTTTCGAACATCTGGACAAGGTCATTGATATAGACCAGCGGCCCATCGGGCGGACTCCGCGTTCAAATCCAGCCACTTACACGGGGGCCTTCACGCCCATCCGCGACTGGTTCGCGGGCTTGCCGGAATCCAAGGCGCGCGGTTATCAACCCGGACGCTTCAGCTTCAACGTAAAGGGCGGGCGCTGCGAGGCCTGTCAGGGCGACGGCGTCATAAAGATCGAGATGCATTTCCTGCCTGACGTCTATGTCACCTGCGAAACCTGCAAAGGCCACCGCTACAACCGCGAAACTTTGGAAATCAAGTTCAAGACCAAAAGCATATCGGACGTTCTTGATATGACATGCGAAGATGCCCAAGGCTTCTTTCAGGCTGTGCCCGCGATCCGTGAAAAGATGGACGCGCTTTGCCAAGTGGGGCTTGGCTACATCAAGGTCGGTCAGCAGGCCACCACGCTGTCAGGGGGCGAGGCACAGCGTGTGAAACTGTCCAAGGAACTGTCGCGTCGCGCCACGGGGCGCACGCTCTACATCCTTGACGAACCGACCACCGGCCTGCACTTCGAGGATGTCCGCAAACTCTTGGAAGTGCTGCATGAACTGGTCGATCAAGGCAACACGGTTGTGGTGATCGAACACAACCTCGACGTCATCAAGACCGCCGATTGGATCATCGACATCGGCCCCGAAGGCGGCGATGGCGGCGGCGAGATCGTGGCGACCGGCACGCCGGAAGAGGTGGCCAAAGTCGAACGCAGCCATACAGGGCGCTATCTGCGCGACATGCTGAAACCGCGTCGCGTGGCGGCGGAATGACAAAGGCGCCGCCCCACGGGTGGCGCCTTTCCCTTTATCGACAGAGGCTGCCTCAGGCCTTCTTCATCGGGCAGGTCGAAAGCCCAAGGATCGAATAAAGCGGGCAGGACGACATCAGGCCTGTCGCCAGCGGCACGATCCCGATCAGATAGGCCCAGCGATAGGTCGCTTCGGCATTCAGGAAGAACCCGGCCAGCAGCGCAAGGCCGACGACGATACGCAGCACGCGATCAATACCACCGACATTTTTCTTGAACATCTTGGTTCCCTTTCTGTCCTTTGCCCGGCTGTTCCGGTGCATGAAGGGAAGCATAGCGAATCATGCATGTCTTGTCTGTGACCTTGTCACCCGGTCCGGTGACATAGCGGCGGCATGGGGCAAATCCCCCGATCAACGCCCCGCAGCGCGGCGCAGCGCGGGCAGGTCGTGCAGCAGCACCTCGCCCCGATCCGTCGCCACCCAACCCGACTTGGCAAAGGCGTCCAACTTGCGCGACACCACCTCGCGTGCCGAACCGATCCGCGCCGCGATTTCCGACTGCGTGGCCCGCACCACGCGGCCCTCCGCCAGATCAAGCAGCGCCCCAGCCAGCCGCGCCTCTACCCGCCCAAAGGCCACCGCCTCCAGAAGCCGCGTCAGGTCGGCCATCCGCTGCCCGAAGGACCGCAGCACAAAGCCGCGAAAGGCCGGGTCACGATCCATCAGCCGCAGGAACAGCGGCTTGGGGATGGTCACCACCTCCGCCTCGCTCACCGTGGCGGCGGCGCCTGAATAGGGCTCGTCCCCCAGCAGACCCAGCGTCGTCTGGATGCAGCTTTGCCCCGCCTCTACGGCGTAAAGCAGGATCTCCCGCCCCGTCGGTCCCGTCAGGAACACCTCGACCCGCCCCGACAGAACCAGCGGAAAACCCTGCGCGCGGTCGCCCGGCGCGAACAGGTCCAGCCCGCGCGGCAATTGCCGCCGCTGCAACCGTTCCAGTTCCGCCCGCGTCTCGGGCAGGATCGCCCCCAGATCACTAAACCAGTCCATGTCGATATCCACACCTCGGATTGCCGAAGTCTGGCAGGCAAGGGCGCGTGGCATCAAGGGTAGAAACGCGAAGGGCCGCCCAATTGGCGGCCCTCTGACGGACACGTGATCGCGACGATCAATCCATCTGCTTGAAGTTGAAGGCTGCGCCTTCCTTGATCCCCGACGGCCAGCGCGAGGTGATCGTCTTGGTGCGCGTATAAAAGCGGAAGGAATCCGGCCCATGCTGGTTCAGGTCGCCGAAAGCCGATTTCTTCCAGCCCCCGAAGGTGTGATAGGCCAGCGGCACCGGGATCGGCACGTTGATCCCGATCATCCCCACATTCACCCGGTTCGCAAAATCGCGCGCTGTGTCGCCGTCGCGGGTGAAGATAGCGGTCCCGTTGCCATATTCATGGTCCATCGCATAGGCCAACGCCTCTTCATAGGTTTTGGCGCGGACGGTCGACAGGACGGGTCCGAAGATTTCCTTCTTGTAGATGTCCATGTCGCGGGTGACATGGTCAAAGAGGTGCGGGCCGACGAAGAACCCGTCCTCGTACCCCTGCAGATTGAAGTTCCGCCCATCGACGACCAGCTTCGCCCCCTGCGCCACGCCGGATTCGACCAGCCGCAGGATGTTCGCCTTCGCCGCCGCCGTCACCACGGGGCCGTAATCCACATCGTTTCCGGCCGTATAGGGCCCGACCTTCAGCTTCTCGATCCGCGGGATCAGCTTTTCGATCAGCGCATCCGCCGTCGCATCGCCCACCGGAACGGCGACCGAGATCGCCATGCACCGCTCGCCCGCCGCGCCATAGCCCGCACCGACCAGCGCATCCGCCGCCTGATCCATGTCGGCATCCGGCATGATGATCATGTGGTTCTTCGCGCCGCCAAAGCACTGCACCCGCTTGCCGTTGGAACAGCCGCGCCCGTAGATGTATTCCGCAATGGGGGTGGAGCCGACGAAGCCGATCCCCGCGATATGGGGGTTATCAAGGATCGCATCCACCGCTTCCTTGTCGCCATTGATGACTTGCAGCACGCCATCGGGCAGCCCTGCCTCTTGCATCAGCTCGGCCAACATCAGCGGCACGGACGGATCACGCTCCGACGGCTTCAGGATGAAGGCATTCCCGCAGGCCAGCGCCGGGCCCATCTTCCACATCGGGATCATGGCCGGAAAGTTGAAGGGCGTGATCCCCGCCGCAACCCCGATCGGCTGGCGCATGGAATACATGTCGATGCCGGGACCCGCGCTGTCGGTGAATTCGCCCTTCAGCATTTGCGGCGCGCCGATGCAGAATTCCATCACTTCCAGCCCACGCTGGATATCGCCCTTGGCGTCCGGAATGGTCTTGCCATGCTCAGAGGACAGCGCCTCGGCCAGCTTGTCCATGTCGCGGTTCAGAAGGCGGACGAATTCCATCATCACCCGTGCGCGGCGCTGCGGGTTGGTCGCGCCCCACTTGACCTGCGCCTTGGCCGCATCTGCGGTGGCCGCGTCAAGTTCTGCCTTCGTGGCCAGAGCGACCTTGGCCTGAACCTCGCCCGTGGCCGGGTTGAAGACATCTGCAAAGCGGCCCGACTTGCCCGCCACATGCTTGCCGTTGATCCAGTGACCGATCTCTTTCATGGGACTCCCCCCTCATTTTCTGGCAGCACAATAGTCTTGCGGAAATGCCGCAAACAGAGGAAAGAATTCAAAGAGGCTTTGCAAAAACGCAAAACACGGGGCACTTCGAATGGATTGGGACGACCTTCGCATCTTCCTCGCCGTCGCCCGCAGCGAAAGCCTGTCGGGGGCGGGCAAGCGGCTGAAAATCGACGCCGCCACCGTGGGCCGCCGGATCGCGCGGCTGGAAGAGGCGATGGGGGCCCGCCTTTTCGCCAAATCCCCCCAAGGCTATGCCCTGACCGAGGAAGGCACCCGCCTGCTGCCCCATGCCGAACGCGCTGAAACCGCCCTCGATGGCGCGCGCGAGGCACTGTCGGGGCCCGAAGGTCTGTCCGGCCACATCCGCATCGGCGCGCCGGATGGCTGCGCGAATTACCTTCTCCCGCAGGTCCTTGCCGCCATCTGCGACGCCAATCCGGGGCTCGAGGTGCAGATCGTCGCGCTTCCCCGCGTCTTCAACCTCTCCAAGCGCGAGGCCGATCTCGCCATCGCCGTCAGCCGCCCAACGGCGGGCCGCCTGACCGTGCAGAAACTGACCGACTACCACCTGCATCTGGCCGCCCATCCCGACTACCTTGCCCGCGCCGCGCCGCTGATATCCCCGCAGGACCTGCGCCATCACCGGTTGGTCGGCTATATCCCCGACATGATCCACGACAAGGAACTCGACTACCTCGCCGAACTGGGGGCGGGCACCGTCGCGCTGGCCTCCAATTCCGTTTCGGTGCAGTTGAACTGGCTGCGCGCCGGGGCAGGGGTGGGCGTTGTGCATGACTTCGCCCGTCCCGCCGCGCCGGAACTGGTGCAGGTCATTCCCGATCAGGTGGCGCTCACCCGCAGCTTCTGGCTGATCCGCCATGCCGATGACGGCCGCGTGGCGCGGCTCAACCGCTTTGCCGATCTCCTCGCTCAGGGTCTACGGCGCGAGGTCGCACGGCTTGAAGCCTAGTCTAGGCAGGAAGGGTAGGGCGGTGCCTCCCCCTCTCTCACCGGGCAAAGCCGCAACCCCAGCACTGTCACACCCCGCACCTGCCACAGGCCCGGCTCCGGCCGCAGCGGTTCATCGACGGCCGGGCCGCGCGCGGCCCATTGCAGCGTGAAGACATCCTCACCCGACAGGGCCACAAGGATCAGCGCGGTCTCCGACTGCCCGCTCCCCGCATCCCCGCAGGAAAAGGCCAGCAGATGCGCGGCCTCGGCCCCGTCCACCGGCTGCACGCCTTCGTCCGATCCCCAGAATGTCGTGGGGCAGGCCGCCTGAAACCCGTCGCCGATCCGCAATCCCATCTCGAGAGGGGTGCCCACCTCCTGCGCCACGCCCCGCGCCGCCGACAGCGTGATCATCTCCGACCAGTCATCGACCGTCTCGCCTTCAGGCAGGAATTCCAGAATGTAGCTCCCATTGGCCTCTCGTTCCGTCGCCGCGGCAAAGCCTGCTGGCAAGGGAAAGGAAACGATCCGCCCGTAGGCTTGTGTCGTGGCTGTCATCTCATCGGCCGCCACGGGCAGCGCCAAGGTCGCCGCCATCAAGAAACCCACCCACCACATACCATAGCTCCACTGCACCGCAGGCAGTCTGTCCCGCCTGCCGGACCCTGTAAAGACCCACGCTTTCGTTGACAGACGCCCCGACCGCGCGCACCATCAAAATGACAACGAGGGAAGGGAGGAGCCCATGCTTGTCAGCCAGATTCTCAAGACCAAGGCGGATGATGGCGTCGTCACAGTACCGCCGGGAACATCTGTCGGCGAAGTTGCCGAAATCCTGTCCACCCGACGCATCGGCGCGGTGATCGTCTCGCCCGACGGCAAGCGTGTGTCGGGCATCGTCTCGGAACGTGACATCGTCCGCGAACTTGGCCGCCGTGGCCCCGCCTGCATGGCCGAAACCGTGGACAGCGTGATGACAGCCAACACCATCGGCTGCCGCCGCGACGATCGCGCCGATGACGTTCTGCAGAAGATGACCGATGGCCGCTTTCGCCACATGCCGGTGATGGACGGCACCCAGATGGTCGGCCTCATCTCCATCGGCGACGTGGTCAAGGCGCGGCTGACCGAACTCGCCATGGAAAAGGATGCGCTGGAAGGGATGATCAAGGGCTTCTAGCCTGAGCCCTGTTCACTGCGCTTTCGGTCTTGCGCTCGTCCGCGCAATAATGTTGCGTGCTTCCACGAGGACTGAGGGGGGAGTGGACCCATGCGCATTGGCCTGTATCCGGGCACCTTCGACCCCATCACGCTGGGCCATGTCGACATCATCCAGCGCGCCATGGCGCTTGTCGACCGTCTGGTGATCGGCGTCGCCATCAACCGCGACAAGAGCCCGCTTTTCTCGCTCGAGGAACGGGTAGACATGGTGCAGGCCGAATGCGCCGCCATTCAGGCCAAGACGGGGGGCGAGATCGTCGTGCACCCGTTCGAGAACCTGCTGATCGACTGCGCCCGCGATGTGGGGGCCACGGTCATCGTGCGCGGCCTGCGCGCCGTGGCGGATTTCGAATACGAATTCCAGATGGTCGGCATGAACCGCGCGCTGGATGCCAGCATCGAAACCGTCTTCATGATGGCTGATGCCCGCCGTCAGGCCATCGCCTCCAAACTGGTCAAGGAAATCGCGCGGCTTGGTGGCGACGTGTCCAAGTTCGTAACGCCCCCTGTCGAGGCCGCCCTCAAGGCGCGCTTCGGCTGATACGAAAAAGGGGGCCGGAAAGGCCCCCGTCCCGTGCCGCCTTGGCAGCGATCTCACTTGCCGTAAACGGCCGTCCAAGCGATGCGGTCGGCATCCTCCGGATAGATCCCAAGGTCCAGTGCCACGTTGCGCGGCATGCTGGCGATCTCGTCGCGGGTCCGCTTGTACAGCGCGCGGTTGGCGGCAGCGGTCTTCAGCGTATCGATCAATGTCATCTCTCGTTCCTTTCACGAACCTGCCAAGGGCTTCTCGGTTATCCCTTCGGCATGCTGTGAAAATGGCCCCATCGGTGCCTGCCAACAACCGACAAGGCGGGGATGCCGTCATGCGCTGCGTGCATGTCTTGGGCGCCCAATGCAACCCTCGCGCCGCGCGAATGTCGGTCCCTTCCATCCCGGTACCGCAGGACCAAAGGAAAAGGCCGGTCACAAGGCATGACCGGCCCGCAGCAGTATCGTCTGACGGCAAAGATCAGATCAGCTTGCCCATCGCCACGGCGGTATCCGCCATGCGGTTGGAGAACCCCCATTCATTGTCATACCACGACAGGATCGACACAAAGGTCCCATCCATCACCTTGGTCTGGTCCATGTGGAAGACCGACGAATGCGGGTCATGGTTGAAGTCCGACGAGACATTCTTGAACTCAGTATAGCCGAGGATGCCCTTCATCGGCCCATCCGCCGCCGCCTTGATCGCCGCATTGATCTCCTCGACGCTCGTCGCCCGCTTGGCGATGAACTTCAGATCGACGACCGAGACATTTGGCGTCGGCACCCGGATCGCGAACCCATCCAGCTTACCCTTCAGCTCCGGCAGGACCAGACCCACCGCCTTCGCCGCCCCCGTGCTCGTCGGGATCATCGACAGCGCCGCCGCGCGGGCGCGGTAAAGGTCCTTGTGCATCGTGTCCAGCGTCGGCTGATCGCCCGTGTAGGAATGAATGGTCGTCATCATCCCCTTTTCGATCCCCACCACCTCGTTCAGGACCTTCGCCACCGGCGACAGGCAGTTCGTGGTGCAAGAGGCGTTGGAAACAACGATGTCATCCTTCGTCAGGGTGTCATGGTTCACGCCATAGACGATGGTCTTGTCTGCCCCGTCCCCGGGGGCCGAAATCAGCACCCGCTTCGACCCGTTCTCCAGATGGGCAAGGCACTTCTCCTTGCTGGTGAATATGCCTGTGCATTCCATCACGATATCCACATGGCCCCAAGGCAGGTCGGCCGGGTTCTTGATCGCGGTCACCTTCATCGGCCCGCGACCGACATCGATCCAGTCCTCGCCCGTCGTCACCGTGGCCGGAAAGCGTCCATGCACCGAATCAAATCGCAAGAGATGCGCATTCGTCTCCACCGGCCCCAGATCGTTGATTGCCACGACCTCGATATCGGTGCGGCCCGACTCGATGATCCCGCGCAGCACGTTGCGCCCGATCCGGCCGAACCCGTTGATGGCGACTTTGACGGTCATGGCATTCCTCCACTTGGATGCGTGCGGCGAATCCGCCGCGCCGATAGCGCTAACATCCGCAGAACGGGCAGGATTTCAACCCGACTCGCGCGCGCTCAGCGCCAGAATGCCAAGAATTCGATGAAGACGACGAACTTTCTTACCAGAAACAGCAGGGCCTCGCCGCCATTTGCAGCAAGGTCCAGCACCATCAGCCCGATCAGGGCAATCCCGAGGAACAGCGCAATACGGTCGGTCACGACCCCTCCATCAGTGGAGGAGCCGCCCCATCACCCCGGCCACATCGGCCATCCGGCAGGAGAAGCCCCACTCGTTGTCATACCAGGCCAGCACGCGCACCGTACGCCCGCCGACGACCTTGGTCTGGTCCGGGGCGAAGATAGACGATTGTGGCGTGTGGTTGAAGTCGATGGAAACCTTCGGTTCCGGATCATAGGCCAGCACCATGCCCATATAGCCCGCCGCCGCCTCGCGCACGATCTCGTTCACATCCTGTGCCGTCACCGTCTTGCCCGCCACAAAGGTCAGGTCCACCGCGCTGACATTCGGGGTCGGCACCCGGATTGCGCTGCCATCCAGCTTGCCAGCCAGTTCCGGCAGCACCTCGCCCAGCGCCTTTGCCGCGCCCGTGCTCGTGGGGATCATCGCCATCGCCGCCGCCCGCGCGCGGTAAAGATCTTTGTGCCGCCGGTCCAGCGTCGGCTGATCACCGGTATAGGAATGGATCGTTGTCATGATGCCACTCTCGATCCCGATCGCATCGTTCAGGACCTTGGCAAGCGGCGCCAGGCAATTGGTCGTGCAGGATCCGTTCGACACGACCAGATGCTCGGCCGTCAGAGCGCGGTGGTTCACGCCATAGACCACGGTCTTGTCCGCCCGCTTGGCCGGGGCCGACACCAGCACCCGCTTCGCTCCCCGGCCCAGATGCACGCTGGCCTTGTCGCGGTCGTTGAATTGGCCCGTGCATTCCAGCACGACATCCACGCCCTCCCAATCCAGCTCGGTCGGTGTGTAGGTGCTCATCACCCGGATCGGCCCGCGCCCGAGATCCAGCATCCCGCCCGATACCTTCACCGTGCCGGGAAACCGCCCGTGGACCGAGTCGTATTTCAGAAGATGCGCATTCGTTTCGATCGGCCCGGTAGCATTGATCGCCACCACCTGTACGTCGTTGCGGTTGCTTTCGGCGATATGGGCCAGAGTGCACCGCCCGATCCGCCCGAACCCGTTGATGCCGATGGTGATGGTCATGTCCGCCGCTCCATGCCGTTGCATACCGTGGAATGCTTTTGCGCATAGCGAAGCGCGGCAGAGTCGAAAAGAAAAAAGAGACGCCAAATCAATATGTTATCGCAAACATCCGGGGTTTGCGCTAACATCTCTCAGCCTTTGCCAAATCCCCGGCCCCACGGTAGGTAGATCACATAGGAACAAGGGAAGATTTGCATGAGTGGTCTGCTCGCCCTCCTCGACGACGTGGCCGCCATCGCCAAGGTCGCCGCGGCGTCTGTCGATGACATCGCCGCTGCCGCCGCCAAGGCGGGGACCAAGGCCGCAGGCGTGGTGATCGACGATGCCGCCGTGACGCCGAAATACGTCCACGGCTTTTCCGCCGACCGCGAACTGCCAATCATCTGGCGCATCGCGCTCGGCTCGATGAAGAACAAACTCCTCATCCTCTTGCCCGCACTCCTCGCGCTCGACCATTTCCTTCCCGCCGCCATCACGCCGCTTCTGATGCTGGGCGGGGCCTATCTCTGCTTTGAAGGGGCGGAAAAGGTTGTCCATGCCTTCGCCCCCCATGCCGATGCCGCGGTGGCCGAGGATTTTGACACCGCCGATCCCGCCCATCTGGAAGAGGAAAAGGTCGCAGGCGCCATCAAAACCGATTTCATTCTCTCGGCCGAGATCATGACGATCGCGCTCGCCACCATCGAAAGCCCCAGCTTCGTGATGCAAGCCATCACGCTGGCCATGGTCGGCGCCCTTATCACCGTTGCCGTCTATGGTGCCGTGGCGCTGATCGTAAAGATGGATGACGTCGGCCTGCACATGGCCGCCACCGGTCGCACCGGGGCAGGGCGCGCCTTGGGGCGTGGGCTGGTGCTGGCCATGCCCAAACTCATGACGGCCCTCTCGCTCATCGGCACCGCGGCCATGCTCTGGGTCGGCGGCAACATCGTCACCCACGGGCTGGAGGTGTTGGGTTGGCCGTGGCTCTATCACGAAATTCACCACATCGCTGAGATCCTGGCCCACGCCATCCCCGTCGCGCCGGGCTTTGTCTCATGGCTCGTCACCGCGACGCTGGATGGCATTTTCGGCCTGATCCTCGGCGTGGCGCTGATCCCGGTCGCCACCCGGATCATCGGCCCCGTTATTGCCGCCATCACCGGAAAGAAGAAGGCCGCGCACTAGCGCGGCCTTCCAAATTTCTTCGAAGAAATTTGCAAAAATCTTCGAAGATTTTTGATCAGAGCAGCCCCTTCGCCACCGCGACGGCATTCTCCGCCGTGATCCCGAACTCCTTGTAAAGCCGCTCCATCGGTGCGGATGCCCCGAAGGACGACATGCCCACGAACCCGGCCTTCGTCTCCTTCCCGCGTTCGCCCAGCAGCCAGCGATCCCATCCCTGACGCACGCCCGCTTCGATGGCCACGCGCACCGGGCCACCGGGCAACACGCGCTTGCGATAAGCCTCGTCCTGCTGCGCGAAAAGCTCCATCGACGGCATCGACACGACCCGCGTCCCGATCCCCTCCGACTCAAGCGCCGCGCGCGCTTTCAGCGCGATCTCCACCTCCGACCCGGTCGCGATCAGGATCACCTGCCGCTTTCCCGTCGCCTCTTCCAGAACATAGGCGCCCTTAGCGACAAGGTTCTGGTTCACATGCGCCTTGCGCACCGCCGGCAGGTTCTGACGGCTCAAGGCCAGCACCGTGGGCGTCGCCTTCTGCGTCAGCGCGACTTCCCAAGCCTCCGCCGTCTCCACCAGATCGGCGGGGCGGATCACCAGAGTGTTGGGCGTTGCCCGGCTGATCGCCAGATGTTCCACCGGCTGATGCGTCGGGCCATCCTCGCCCAGACCGATGGAGTCATGCGTCATGACATAGACCACCGGCAGCCCCATCAGTGCCGACAGGCGCATCGACGGGCGCGCATAGTCGGTAAAGCACATGAAGGTCCCACCATAGGGCCGCACACCGCCATGCAGCGCCATCCCATTCATGGCCGCGGCCATCCCGTGTTCGCGAATGCCGTAATAGACGTAACGCCCCTTACGATCCTCGGGGGTGAACACGCCCAGATCGGCAGTCTTGGTGTTGTTCGACCCGGTCAGGTCCGCCGATCCCCCGATGGTTTCCGTCATCACTGGATTGACCGCCGCCAGCACCTTTTCCGATGCCGCGCGGGTGGCCAGTTTCGGCATCGTCTCCACCGCCGCCTTCTTCACGCCGCGGATGACCGAACCGAGCTTGGCCGGCGCCTCGCCCGCGAAGATGCGCGTGAACTCGGCCTGCTTGGCCGCCGACAGCGCGGCAAAGCGCGCCTGCCATTCGGCATGGGCCGCAGCCCCGCGTGCACCTTTCGCCTCCCATGCCGTCTTGATGTCGGCCGGAATCTCAAACGGCCCATGCTCCCAGCCATAGGCCGCCTTCGCCGCCGCCATCTGTCCCGCATCCGTCAGCGCGCCATGGCCCTTGGACGTGTCCTGCGCCGCATGGCCCAGCGCGATATGCGTCTTGCAGGCGATCATAGTGGGCTTGTCAGACGCCTTCGCTGCCGTCAGCGCCCGGTCGATATCCTCGGGGTCATGCCCGTCGCAGGACAGCACGTTCCAGCCCGACGCCGCGAACCGCGCCTTCTGGTCGGTCACATCAGCGATGGATACCTTGCCGTCGATGGTGATGCCGTTGTCATCCCACAGCACGATCAACCGCGACAACTGCTGCTTGCCCGCCAGCGCGATGGCCTCCTGGCTCACGCCTTCCATCAGGCAGCCGTCGCCTGCGATCACATAGGTGTGGTGATCGACGACCTTCGCCCCCCAGCGCGCGCGCAGGTTCTCTTCGGCCATGGCGAAACCCACGGCATTCGCGATGCCCTGGCCCAGCGGCCCGGTGGTCGTCTCGACCCCCGCCACATGGCCGAATTCCGGGTGGCCCGCCGTTATCGCGCCCCACTGGCGGAAGTTCTTCACCTGCTCCAGCGTCATGTCGGCATAGCCGGTCAGGTAGAGCAGCGCATAGATCAGCATCGACCCATGCCCCGCCGACAGGATGAACCGGTCGCGGTTCGGCCAGCGCGGCGCGGCGGGGTCGAAATTCAGATGCTTTTCGAACAGCACCGTGGCCACATCCGCCATCCCCATCGGCATGCCCGAATGGCCCGAATTCGCCGCCGCCACGGCATCCAGCGTCAGGGTGCGGATCGCGCAGGCGCGCATCCAATGGTCTGGGTGGCGGGCGCGGAGCGTCTGAATATCCAAGGCCGTGGTCCTGTCATGCGTTGCGGTTTTCGGCCCCGCTCTAGGGCGCATCTCGGGCAAGATCAAGCAATCCCCGCAAGCCCTTGGGTGCAAAGGCGTGAGTTGCGCCTTATTCTTGCGCTACACTGATGGGAAGGATCGGGGCAGGGCGATTCGTATCCTCTGCCACCGCTCTTGGCAAAGAAGTCGACGCAACCAGAAGAAACGTATCGCAGGACAGAAAGGCACCCCATGCAGGATTTGGCCGAGCTGGAACGCCGCATCGCCGCCGCGCTGCACCGCATCGGCGAAGGGGTGGAGGCGATGTCGCGGCAGCCCATGCCCGCCGTCGTGCCGCAGGGCGATGACGACGGTGCCGAGGACCGCATCGCCGCGCTAGAGTCGGAACTCGCCGCCGAGCGTGTCCTTGCCGCCAGCCTGCGCCAGCGCATCGCCGATCTGGAAGACGCGCCTCCTGCCATCGCCGACCTGCCGCCCGACGTCGCCGCCCTCTATGCCCGGATCGACAAGATGACCGCGCAGTTGGACGTGCAGGGTCTGGAAATGCAGCGCATGCGCAAGACCGTGGTGCAGTTGCGCGAAAACCTGCGCGGACTGCGCCGCGCTCAGGTGGCCAACCTCGCCGATCCCGACCAGATCAACCGTGCCATGATGGCCGAACTGGAGGCGATGCGCGTCGCCCGCCTCTCCGAAGTGGCCGAGATGGACGAAATCCTTTCCGAACTGACCCCCCTTATTACCGAAGAGCGTGCCGATGCCTGAACTTCACGTCACCATCGGCGGCCGGTCCTTCCCCGTCGCCTGTCAGGAAGGCGAGGAACATTTCCTCCGCGCCGCCGCCGCCATGCTGGATGCCGAGGCGCAACCCATCGTCTCCCAGATGGGCCGCCTGCCCGAGGCGAAGATGCTTTTGATGGCGGGCCTGATGCTCGCCGACAAGACCGCCGCAGTCGAGGATGAGATTCGTTCCCTCAAGGCCCGCCTCGCCGATCTCGAATCCCGCCCCGATGCCAGGGTCGAGGTGCCCGTCATTCCGCCGCAGGTCACCGAAACGCTGGCCGAGATCGCAGCCCAAGCCGAAGCGCTCGCCCAGCGGGTGGAAGAGGCGCGCGGCACGGCCTGACCACCGTTCTGCAGGGGCGTAGGCGCATACCGCTTCATCTGCGGTATGCTTTGCGGTATGCTCCGGCCAAACAGAGGAGTCCGCCATGCCCGCCACCCGCCGCGCCACCTCCATGACCCTCGACGCCGCCCTTCTTGATGAGGCGCGTTCCTTGGGCATCAACATCTCTCGCGCCGCCGAGGAAGGCATCCTCGCGCAAGTCCGGGCCGAACGCGGCCGTCGCTGGAAAGAGGACAACGCCGCCGACATCGCGGCCTACAACAAATGGATCGAAGAGAACGGAATTCCCAACGGCTCCATCCGTATCGTGTGAGTGACCATGGCTGAACAGTTCGACCTATATCGTGATCCGCAGGGGGGCTTGTTTCTTATCCTGCAGAACGAAGCCGTAGACACACTCGACACACGCGTTTTCGCTTCAGTCGTGCCGTCTGGAAGGTCGGGCATCACGGCGCTTCATCGTCTGTCAGTGCCCCTGATCTTTGCCGAGCAGGAATATCGCGTGATGATCAACCTTCTCGGCACGGCCCGGCTCGGCCGCATGGGCGAAAGGGTCGGGAACTACGGCCATCTGCGCGACCAGATCACACGTGCCTTTGATCTGCTCTATTCAGGTATCTGAAAGAACAAAAGGCCCGTCTAAGACGGGCCCTTCCTTATCAGCCGACCACCCTATCAGGCATTCGCCTCGCGGATCTTGTTCGCGGCGTCCTTGTCGAAACTCACACCTTTCGCCTCGAACAGCGCATCCAATTCGCCCGACAGCGTCATCTCCGTCACGATATCGCAGCCGCCCACGAATTCGCCCTTCACGTAAAGCTGTGGGATCGTCGGCCAGTCGCTGAAATCCTTAATGCCCTGCCGGATATCCGCGTCGGCCAGCACGTTCACATCGGCAAAACTCACGCCCATGTAATTCAGCACGCCCGCCACACGGGACGAGAACCCGCATTGCGGCATCATCTTGGTGCCCTTCATGAACAGCACCACGTCATTCTTTTCGATCGTCTCGCGGATCTGGTCCTGCGCGCTCATGCCCTTATCCTTTCAATCCGGCGCCTTGGTCGTCAGCGCCAGCGCATGGAGTTCCCCATGCGCACCATCCATCTTGCCCTTCAGCGCGGCATAGACCGCCCGCTGCTGTTGTACCCGGTTCATCCCCTTAAAGCTCGCGTCGATGACTTCCGCCGCAAAATGCTGCCCATCATCGCCTTGCACCGTGATCTTGGCCTCGGGAAAGCTTTCCCGGATCAGATTCTCGATATCGCGCGCCGTGATCATGCTGGCTCCCCGGTATTCCTGACCAAAGATGTATGCCTAAGGTTCGGGGGCCGCAAGTGGGGCAGGAGACGGCAAGGCCTCCCATTCCGCGCGCAGCATCCCGTAAAGCATCAGGTCCACCGACCGCCCCAGCATCGGCCGCCACCAATGCTCTCGCAGCCTCCCCTCCAGCGTATAGCCCGCCCGCGCATAGATTTTCTGCGCCCGGCCATTCTCGCTGCTTGCATCCAGCCAGACCCGCTTTGCCCCCAGCACGGAAAATGCGTAATCCGTCAGCGCACGCACGAAGCCAAGGCCCCGCCCACCGCCCGCCACATCCAGCGCCAGCCTGCGCAACTCCACCGCGCCCGACGGATCGTCCAACTCGGCAAACAGCGCAAATCCAGCCCGCGCGCCATTCTGTTCCCAGATCAGCAGCCGATGCCGTGGGTCCGAGGCATAGAAGGCCAGCCGCCCCTCATCCTCATCGGTGATATAGATGCCGTAGTCGGGCCGCTGCGCCAGCGACCGGATGAAGGCGAAATCCTCGGGCAGGGCAGGGCGCAGGCTCATCCGCGCGCCCTCCATTCCCGTGCCAGCATCCCGAAGGCATGGCAATCCGCCCAAATGCCCCCACCGCGATCCCAGCATTCGCGCATCGTCCCCTCCTGCACGAAACCCGCCTTGCGGAACGCGGCCAGCGCCACCTGATTGTCAAAGGCAATGTCGCAGAACATCCGATGCGCACCCATCGTCCCGAAGACATGCGCCTGCACCGCCGCGATCAGGGCTTGCCCCTCGCCCCGCTTCGGCACCGCCAGCCCGATGTTGATCAGATAGACGACGCCAGGATAGGCCCAGTCCAGCACCGCCACGCCGTCGATCCCACCGCGATCCCAGACCATCACGCCCTGCGCGTCACCGCCCGCGATCTCGCGCAGCCAGTCTTCGGATTGCGCCAGCATCGCCATCGGATGCGCGGCGATCACCCCGGCGACCGCAGGGATTTCCCCATCGGTCGCCCGGCGCAACATCAGGCAACCGCCTTGGCAAAGGCCGACCGGTACAGCACCGACAGTTCCGCCACAGGCGCAGCCTCGCCACCAAAGACGACCTTATCCCCACCGAACCGCCCGACCACCGCGACAGGAACCCCCGCCGCATTGCCCGCCGCGATCAACGCATCAGGCTTGGCCGTCGCCACCAGATACCGGGCCTGATCCTCGCCGAACAGGAAACCCGCCTCGCCGCTTTCCAGTGTCACGCCCAGACAGGCCCCCTCCGCCATCTCAAACGCCGCCAGCGCAAGGCCGCCATCGCCAAGGTCCGAACAGGCCCGGATCAGCGCGCGATGGGCCCGCACAAACTCCCCATGCCGCTTCTCGGCGGCCAGATCGACGCCCGGCGCATCGCCCGCCTCGATCCCGAACATCTCGGCCAGCACGGCCGATTGCCCCAGATGCGCGCCCGCCGCACCGATCAGCACCGCCGCATCCCCCGCCACAGGCTTGCCGTGGATGACCTCGTCAAGCGAGGACAGGATCCCCACCGCCCCGATCGTCGGCGTGGGCAGGATCGCCCGCCCGTCGGTCTCGTTGTAAAGCGACACGTTCCCCGACACGATCGGCATGTCCAGCGCCGCCACCGCCGCCCCGATCCCTTTGATCGCACCCACGAACTGCCCCATGATCTCGGGCTTCTCCGGGTTGCCGAAATTCAGGTTGTCGGTCGTGGCCAAGGGCTTTGCCCCCACCGCCGTCAGGTTGCGATAGGCCTCGGCCACCGCCTGCTTGCCACCCTCCACCGGGTTGGCCTTCACATAGCGCGGCGTCACGTCAGACGTAAAGGCCAGCGCCTTGCCCGTCCCATGCACCCGCACCACGCCCGCAGGCAGGCCCGGCGTCACCACTGTATCCGCGCCCACCTGACTGTCATACTGCTCCCAGACCCAAGCCTTATGGGCATAGGTCGGCGACCCGATCAGCGCCCGCAGCCCCGCGATGGGCGCAATCGACGGAACCTCACCCAAGGGCGCCGCCGCAGGCGTTTCCACCCAAGGCCGATCATATTCCGGCGCGCTGGAAGACAGCTTGGACAAAGGCAGGTCCGCCTTGATCTCATTGCCATGCAGGATCAGGAACCGATCCTCGGGGATCGTCTCGCCCACGATGGCGAAGTCGAGGTCCCATTTGACGAATATCGCCCGCGCCTCCGCCTCCATCGACGGCTTCAGAACCATCAGCATCCGCTCTTGGCTCTCCGACAGCATCATCTCATAGGCCGTCATGCCCGTCTCGCGCTGGGGCACGTTGTCCAGTTGCAGCCGGATGCCCAGACCACCCTTATCGCCCATCTCCACCGCCGAACAGGTCAGGCCCGCGGCCCCCATGTCCTGAATGGAAATCACCGCGCCCGATGCCATCAGCTCAAGGCAGGCCTCCAGCAGCCGCTTCTCGGTGAAGGGGTCGCCCACCTGCACCGTCGGGCGCTTCTCTTCGATCGTGTCGTCGAATTCGGCGCTGGCCATCGTCGCCCCGCCCACGCCATCGCGCCCCGTCTTGGCGCCCAGATAGACCACCGGCATCCCCACGCCGGAGGCCGCCGAATAAAAGATCTTGTCCGCATCCGCCAAACCGGCGGCAAAGGCATTCACAAGACAGTTGCCGTTATAGGCGCGGTGGAACCGCACTTCACCGCCCACCGTCGGCACGCCAAAGGCATTGCCATAGGCTCCGATCCCTTCGACCACCCCCTTCACAAGGTGGCTGGTCTTGGGATGCGACGGCTCGCCGAAGCTCAGCGCATTCATCGCCGCAATGGGCCGCGCGCCCATGGTGAAGACGTCGCGCAGGATGCCCCCCACGCCCGTCGCCGCGCCCTGATGGGGCTCGATATAGGACGGGTGGTTGTGGCTCTCCATCTTGAAGATCACCGCCTGCCCGTCGCCGATATCCACCACGCCCGCATTCTCGCCGGGGCCACAGATCACTTGCGGCCCGCTGGTCGGCAGCGTCCGAAGCCATTTCTTCGACGACTTGTAGGAACAATGCTCGTTCCACATCGCGGAAAAGATGCCCAGCTCGGTAAAGGTCGGCTCCCGCCCGATGATCTCAAGGATGCGCTGATACTCATCCGGCTTCAGCCCATGGCTGGCGATCAGGTCGGGGGTGAGGGCGGGCTCGGAAACGGCTTTCGACACGGGGTTCGACACGGGGGCATTCTCCCATCAACGCGGCTCGCTGCCTCATAGGCCAAGGGCGGGCGATCCGAAAGACCCGTTGCCCTCCCGCAGAATTTTTTCCGACCACCGAGAGATTTTTTTGCGTGCCTTGTCGAAATCGGCAAACTGGCCGCGTCCTTGGGGTACGACCCACCAATGTAAGGAAACTGGAATGACCTTTGCGACCACATCCCTTTATGCCCTGCCGCTCATCCTGATCTTCCTGACCCTCTTCTTCCGCGTCTCGGCGCGGCGGGCGGATCTGAAGGTCTCCATCGGCGATGCCGGGGATGCGATCCTGCACGAACGTATCCGCCAGCACGGCAATTTCATCGAATGGGTGCCGCTCACGCTCATCCTGATGGCCCTTGCCGAAGCTTCCGCCGCCAATTCCATCGCGCTGCACTGCGCGGGTGGGCTTCTGGTGCTCGGCCGCGTTCTGCATCCGCTTGGCCTCAAGGCCGGGAATGCAGCCCATCCCCTGCGGATGGCAGGCAATTCGATGAACCTGCTTTCCGTGGCGATCCTCTTCGTTCTCCTGATCCTCGCCCGCCTCGGCGCCTGACCACCTCCAACCCAAGGACAAACATCATGCAATACATGCTTCTGATCTACAGCGACCCCGCCCTCGAACCCGCCTATGGCACGCCGGAATTCACCGAGATGATGGCGGGCTTCTTCAACCTGAACGAAAAGATGAAGGCCGATGGCACCATGCGCGGCGGAGAAGCCCTCAAAAGCGTTGAAACCGCCACCTCACTCCGCCTGCGCGGCGGCAAGGTGGAAACCATGGACGGCCCCTTCGCCACGACCAAGGAACATCTCGGCGGCTATTACATCGTCGATGTCCCCGATCTGGATGCCGCTCTGAAATACGCGGCCATGGTTCCCTCGGCCAGCTTCGGCACGGTCGAGGTGCGCCCCCTGATGGACTACAACCCCGCTGGGGCATGACCGAATGACCGCCTCCGATGCCATCGCCGTCACCCGCGCTGTCGAGGCGCTGCTGCGGCAGGATCGGGGGCGGCTTCTCGCCGCGCTGATCGCCCGCCTGCGCGACTTCCAACTTGCCGAAGATGCGCTGCAAGAGGCAGCACTTTCCGCCCTCAACCATTGGGGCCGCGCGGGCATCCCCGCCTCGCCCCAAGGCTGGCTTCTCCGCGTTGCCCTGCGCAAAGCCATCGACCGCATTCGCGCCGGCCAACGGGATGATCGCAAATCCGCCGACCTCGCCCGCCTCGCCGTGGATGAGGCGGATGAGACCCCGCCCGAAGACATCCCTGACGAACGGCTCCGCCTGATCTTCACCTGCTGCCACCCGGCGCTTGATCCCAAATCCCGCGTTGCCCTGACGCTGCGCACCATCGCGGGCCTCTCCACCCCCGAAATCGCCCGTGCCTTCCTTGATGCCGAACCGACGATGGGCCAGCGGCTTTCCCGCGCCAAGGCCAAGATCGCCGCCGCCCGCATCCCCTTCGCCATCCCCGGCCCCGAAGATTGGCCGGATCGACTGCAATCCGTGCTGGCCGTCCTCTACCTGATCTACAATTCCGGCTACACGCTCGGTCCCCAAGGCGACCGTGACCTCTGTGCCGAGGCGATCTTCCTCGCCCGCCTCCTCGTCCACCTCCGCCCGCAAGATGCCGAGATCGAAGGCTGCCTCGCGCTCCTCCTTCTCACCCAGTCCCGCGCCCGGGCCCGCATCGGCCCCGACGGCGCAACAATCCCCCTGACCGAACAGGACCGTCACCTCTGGGACCGCGCCACCATCGCCGAAGGCCTTGCCCTGATCGAGACCGCCATGATCCGCCGCGCCCCCGGCCCCTATCAGATCAAAGCCGCCATCGCCGCCTGCGATATGGCCGATCCCGCCCCTGACTGGCCGCAGATCGTCGCGCTTTATACCCGGCTTCTGGACTTCGAACCCACGCCCGTGATCCGCCTGAACCGCACCGTCGCGCTGGCAGAGGCCGGCCATCTGGCGCAGGCCCTATCCGACCTCGCCTCCTTGGCCGAGGCGCTGCACGACTATCAGCCGTTCCACGCCGCCCATGCCGACCTGCTCGCGCGGGCAGGGCAGGGGCAGGCCGCGCGCGCCGCCTATGACCGCGCGATCGCCGCCGCGCCATCTCCCGCCGATGCCGCATTCCTGATCAAGAGGCGCGAGTCCCGGCCCATCTGACAGGCAGTTTCCGAAAACAATGGAAAAACCAAAAAAAAGGCCGAGCAGAAGCTCGGCCCAAGTCCAACAGGGAGGTATGAGACAGCAAGAGAAACTCTCAATCGCCGCCTCGCCATCGCATGTAGGGTGGCGGGCGATTCCCTACAAGGGCAGGAATGCCGCAGATGCATCATGGCTGCTATGCGCTTTCCGCATGGCTGCGCAGACAGGCATGGAAACGTTTCCGCATCGCCGCCTGCCGCCCGCCCGATCAGCCCTGTTCGCGCTTGCGATATTTGAAGATTTCCTCGCTCACGAACTCGCGGAAGGCCGCCACGCGCTTGGAATGGCGCAGCTCTTCCGGGTAGGCGAGGAAAACGGGCACTTCTGCGCTTTCGACATCAGGCAGGACCCGGATCAGATCAGGAAAATCCTCGGTGATGTAATCAGGCAGCACGCCGATCCCGATATGGTTCAATACCCCCTGCAGCACCCCAAAATAGTTGTTCACCGTCAGGGTGGACGGGATGTCATTGCTCATCAACTGCTGGACGAGGATCGCCCCCGCCGCCACCTGCGCCGTGCCGGGATGCTGGCAGATCAGGCGATGCGAATGGAAATCCGCCATCGTTTCGGGTGTGCCGTTCTGTGCCAGATATTCGGGCGTCGCATAAAGCCGCATCCGAATCTGCATCAGCCGCTTGCGGATCAGGTCGGCCTGCGACGGCTCTTTCATCCGGATCGCCACATCCGCCTCGCGCATCGGCAGGTCCAACACCCGCTCTTCCAGCATCAGGTCGATCTTCAGACCCGGATACTTCTGGTAAAGCGCCGTCAGGCGCGGGGCCAGCCACAGCGTACCAAAGCCCACCGTGGTCGTCACCCGCAACTCGCCGAACACCTCGTCTTCGCTGTCGCGGATCCGCGCCGCCGTCGCATCCAGCCGCTTCACCATCTGCGAGGTGGCGTCGAACAACAGCTCGCCCTGTTCCGTCAGGATCAGGCCCCGCGCATGGCGGTGGAACAGCGTCACATTCAGGCTTTCCTCCAGCGCGCGGATCTGTCGGCTGACGGCGGACTGGCTCAGATGCAGCACTTCCCCCGCATGGGTCAGGCTGCCGCGATCGGCCACCGCATGGAAAATCCGCAGCTTGTCCCAGTCCATCATGTCAATCACCATCAACGTCCGGGCACGCTACCACGGGAGCCCCCACATAAGAAGTATAACTGCCATGTAAAGGACGCATGGCTCCGATTTCCGGCCCCCGTGCCACTTCCCGCCCATGCCCCTGCGGCAACGGCCTTTTCCCCTCACGCCATCGCGCCTATGCTGCGGGCAAACAGGGCAGCATCCGGCACAAGCCGGGAAAGGGGCGGTGATGGCAGTTGGCATCTTCGATTCGGGTCTGGGCGGCCTGACCGTCCTCGATGCCGTCGCCCGCCGCCTGCCCGATGTGCCCTTCGTCTATTTCGGCGACAACGCCCATGCCCCCTATGGCGTGCGCACGGCGGATGACATCTTCAACCTCACCTGCGCCGCCACCGAACGGCTCTGGGCCGAGGGCTGCGATCTCGTTATCCTCGCCTGCAACACCGCCTCCGCCGCCGCGCTCAAACGCATGCAGGAAACCTGGGTCCCGGCCGACAAGCGGGTCCTCGGCGTCTTCGTGCCCCTGATCGAGGCGCTGACCGAACGGCAATGGGGCGACAACTCCCCCCCGCGCGAAGTGGCGGTCAAGCATGTGGCCCTCTTCGCCACCCCCGCCACCGTCGCCTCCCGCGCCTTCCAGCGCGAGCTTGCCTTCCGCGCCATCGGCGTGGACGTGGAGGCACAGCCCTGTGGCGGCGTGGTCGACGCCATCGAACAGGGCGACGAGATTTTGGCCGAGGCGTTGGTCAGGTCCCATGTCGAAGCGCTCAAGCGCCGCATGCCCACCCCCGAAGCCGCCATCCTCGGCTGCACCCATTACCCGCTCATGGAAAAGGTTTTCCAAGAGGCGCTGGGACAGGGGGTCAAGGTCTACAGCCAAGCCAACCTCGTGGCCGAGTCGCTGGCCGATTATCTGCAACGGCGGCCCGAGTTTCTGGGGTCTGGCAAGGAGTCAAAGTTCCTGACCACGGGCGATGCCAAGGCCGTGTCGAACAAAGCGACGCAATTCCTGCGCCGGAAGATCGAGTTCGAGGCCGCGTAGGGTGCGTGCTTGCACGCACCGGCCCCCCAGAAGGGCTTAACACTCGCCTAACCGTGCGCACTGCATGATCTTCCTGGGTGAAGATTTAATGTAGTAACAAAAATGCAGATCAGCTATGATCCCGCGAAGCGTGCGCAGACTTTGGCCCTTCGCGGGATCGACATGGCCCATGCGGGTGAGGTTTTCGCCCGTTCAAGCATTACGACCGCCGATGATCGGTTCGACTATGGCGAGCCTCGTTTCATTACGGTCGGTTTCCTGCGTGGTCGCATGGTTCTGGTCGCTTGGACACCAAGGGATGACTCTGTTCGCATCATCAGTATGAGGAAAGCCAATGCCCGCGAAATTGCCCGCTTCGGACCCAAACTACGAGACGATGCCGGATGACGACCTTCCCGACCTGTCGACCCCCTATTGGGTGGAACGCTTCGCAAAGGTGCGGCCATCCCGCGGCCGCCCCAAGGCTACGGTAACCAAGGTCTCCACCACAATTCGCCTCGACCCGGAAATCCTTGCCGCCTACCGCGCCACCGGACCGGGCTGGCAGGGGCGCATAAACGATGCGCTGCGCAAAGCGCTGGGGCTGTAGGGTGCGTGCTTGCACGCACGGCCCCTCCGCCTGAACCACCCAAACCCGTTGCGCGAACCGCTCCTTCAGCGTTCGCAGCGTGCCCACAGTTTGCTGCACAAAAGGCGGCACAAAACAGGGCACAGCCGTTGCCGCCAAAAACCCCTTGCCACGCGCCCACGCCTGCCGCATCAACGCGGCATCTGGAAAGGGGGTCGCCATGGCCGCAAAAGTCGCAATCCTCGGGGCATCCGGCTATACGGGCGCGGAACTCGTCCGCCTCATCGCCACGCATGAAGGTCTTGAAATCGCAGCGCTTTCTGCCGACCGCAAGGCGGGCATGGCGATGGCCGACGTGTTCCCCTTCCTGCGCCACCTGACCCTTCCCACGCTGCAAAAGATCGACGAGATCGACTTTTCCGGCATCGACCTCTGCTTCTGCGCGCTGCCCCATGCCACGACTCAACAGGTTGTGGCTGCGCTCCCCCGCACCCTCAGGATCGTGGATCTTTCTGCCGATTTCCGCCTCCGCGACCCGGCGGAATATGAAAAATGGTACGGCCAACCCCACACGGCGGTCGACCTGCAGAAAGAAGCCGTCTACGGCCTGACAGAATTCTACCGCGACGCCATCGCCCAAGCCCGCCTCGTCGCGGGCACCGGCTGCAACGCCGCAACCGGGCAATACGCCCTGCGCCCCCTGATTTCAAAGGGTTGCATCGATCTTGACGACATCCTGATCGACCTCAAAGCGGGCGTCAGCGGGGCAGGGCGCAGCCTCAAGGAAAACCTCCTGCATGCCGAACTCTCCGGCGGCACCCACAGCTATTCCGCAGGCGGCAAGCACCGCCACCTTGGCGAATTCGATCAGGAATTCAGCGCAATCGCGGGCCGCCCCGTGCATGTCCAGTTCACCCCGCATCTTCTGCCGATGAACCGGGGTATCCTTGCGACCGTCTATGTGAAGGGTGACGCGAAACTCGTTCACCAAACCCTCGCAAGCGCCTATGAAACCGAGCCATTCCTGAAAGTGCTACCCTTTGGCGCACTCCCCTCGACACGCGATATCGCAGGCTCCAACTTCTGCCATATCGGGGTCATCGGCGACCGCATCCCCGGTCGCGCCGTGGTGATCGCCGTGCTGGACAACTTGACCAAAGGCTCCTCCGGTCAGGCCATCCAGAATGCCAACCTCATGCTGGGCCTGCCCGAAACTCAAGGGCTGATGCTCGCCCCCGTCTTCCCGTAGGAGGGATCATGGCCGGTCTGAAAGGTCTGAAGAAACAACGCCGTATCCAGATCATCGCGCTGGCCACGGTAGCGTTGATCGGGGCAACTGGCCTTGTGGGCTATGCCATGCGGGATGGGATCAACTTCTTCCGCTCGCCCACCCAAGTGGTCGAAGAACCGCCCTCGCAGGGCGAGGTGTTTCGCATCGGCGGTCTGGTCGAGGAAGGCTCCATCGTGCGCGGTCAGGGCGAAACCGTCACCTTCCGCGTGACCGACATGAACCAGTCTGTCCCGGTCGCCTATACCGGCATCCTGCCCGATCTCTTTGCCGAAGGCCAAGGCATGGTGGGCACTGGCAGTATGGTTGACGGCACCTTCCAGGCCACGGAAATCCTTGCCAAGCATGACGAAACCTACATGCCGGCCGAAGTGGTCGATGCCCTGAAGGAACAGGGCGTCTATGTCGATCCGAACCAGCCCGACAGTTGACCGCGCGCTGCTTACCGCACCCGTTAACCCTTTCGCGCGAAGCTGGCCCCATCATCACGGGGGCCATCATGCCGAATGCCATCCTTTCCAGAACTGCACTTGTTGCGCGCCGCCTGCGCCTTCTGGTGACGCAGACGGCGTCGCCTCGGGCATCGGGCCGCTATGATCGGCTGATCGATGCCGCCAACCGCCTGCCGCGCCCGGTGCTCGTCTATGGCACCGTGGCGCTGATGTTCCTTGCGCTGATCCGCCCCGACCTCTTCGATCGCGGAATGGCCAGCCTCGATCGCATGCCGGATGAACTCTGGTGGCTCGTCGGCGCCATCCTTGCGGGCCATTTCGGCGCGCGCGAGGCACATCATCTGCGCCATCGCGCCCCGCCCGCCGCACCCCCCGCGACACCGGAAAAGCCCGGTCCCGACAGCCCCGCCTGATCCGCCGTCCTTGACCTGTCACATCGCCTCTGGCATTGCCGAAGGCAACCAGACAGGAATGTGATCAAATGAACCTCTTCTCGGATATCCGGGACCTCGTCATCGCCTCCCTTACCGATCTCGCCGCCGAAGGCGCGCTGCCGCAGGGCCTCGACCTTTCTGCCGTCGCCGTGGAACCGCCGCGCGATGCCGCCCATGGCGACATGGCCACCAATGCCGCGATGGTTCTGGCCAAACCTGCCAATATGCAGCCCCGCGCGATTGCCGAGGCGCTCGCTGCCCGCCTGATGGCCGATCCCCGCATCGCTGGGGCCGATGTGGCGGGGCCGGGCTTTCTGAACCTCCGGCTTGATCCCGCGCTCTGGCACGGGCTGATCCGCGCCACGCTGGGGCAGGGGATCGATTACGGCCGCTCCACGCTCGGGCAGGGGCTGAAGGTCAATGTCGAATTCGTCTCGGCCAACCCCACCGGACCCATGCATGTGGGCCATACCCGCGGCGCGGTCTTCGGCGATGCACTGGCCCGCCTGCTGTCTTTCGCGGGCTGGGATGTCACGCGGGAATACTACATCAACGACGGCGGCGCGCAGGTCGATGTGCTGGCCCGTTCCGCCTATGAACGCTACCGCGAGGCGCATGGTCTGGAACCCGCCATCGCCGAAGGGCTCTATCCCGGCGACTACCTCATCCCTGTGGGCGAGGCGCTCAAGGCCAAATACGGCGACAGTCTTCTCGATCAGCCGGAATCCGTCTGGCTGAAAGACGTCCGCGACTTCGCGACCGAGATGATGATGGCCGAAATCCGGAACGATCTCAAAATCTTGGGCGTCGAGATGGATGTCTATTCCTCGGAAAAGGCGCTATACGGCACGGGCGAGATCGAAGCCGCCATCGCCACCCTGCGCGGCATGGGCCTGATCTATGAAGGCACGCTGGAACCCCCCAAAGGCAAGGAACCCGAGGATTGGGAACCCCGCGTCCAGACCCTCTTCCGCTCTACCGCCCATGGCGACGACGTGGATCGCCCGGTGCAGAAATCGGACGGCAGCTGGACCTATTTCGCCCCCGACATCGCCTATCACTACAACAAGGTCCGGCGCGGCTTCGACCAGTTGATCGACATTTTCGGCGCCGATCACAGCGGCTATGTCAAGCGGATGAAGGCCGCCGTCTCAGCCCTATCGAATGGCCGCGTGCCGCTCGACATCAAGCTGATCCAACTGGTGAAGCTCTACAAGAACGGCGAACCCTTCAAGATGTCCAAGCGGGCAGGGACCTTCGTCACCCTCCGCGACGTGGTCGAACAGGCCGGGGCCGATGTGACCCGCTTCGTCATGCTGACCCGCAAGAATGACGCGGCGCTGGACTTCGACTTCGACAAGGTGCTGGAACAGTCCAAGGACAACCCCGTCTTCTACGTGCAATACGCCAATGCGCGCGTGAATTCGGTCCTGCGCAAGGCGCGCGAGGCGGGGCTTGATGTGTCCGACGCCACGCTGATGGCCGCCGACCTGTCCATCCTCACCCATGAGGCCGAACTGGCGATGGCCAAGAAGATCGCCGAATGGCCGCGTCTGGTGGAAATCGCCGCGCGCAACAATGAACCACATCGCGTGGCCTTCTACCTCTACGAACTGGCCTCCGAATTCCACGGCTTGTGGAACCGCGGCAATGACGACACCAGCCTGCGCTTCATCCAAGACGGCAATCCCGCCATCTCGCAGGCGAAAATCGCCCTTGCCCGCAGCGTTTCCGTTGTCATTTGCAGCGGTCTTGCTATCTTGGGCGTCACTCCGGTCGAGGAAATGCGCTGATCAACAGCGTCCCGTCCGGTCGAGCAGGCAAAGAACGCGGATGCGGCACGTATCGCATCCGGCACGAGGCACGACATGGCGAACGTTGATTACGACGATTTCGATGCCGCTGAGGCGTCCGTCTGGCCCGAAGAGGCGCCGCGCAATGGTCGCGTGCAGCGCCTTATCCATATGGCAGGTGCGGTTTGTTCCGTGGCCCTCGTGATCGGGATGGCCTATTGGGGCTATCGTGTCGCCGTGCGTGATGCCAATGGCGTTCCCGTGGTCCGCGCGATGGAAGGTCCGATGCGCATCGCGCCCAAGGACCCGGGTGGCGAGATCGCCGATCATCAGGGGCTTGCCGTGAACACCGTCGCCGCCCTCGGGGCCGCCGCTCCGCCGCCTGACCGGCTTGTGCTGGCCCCGCGTCCGGTCGAACTCAGCCTCGAAGATGCCCCCGGCATGGCGCTTGCCGGGGCGATGCCACAGGCGGCGGATGCCACGGTCGTCCCGGCCTCTGCCGGGACCGTGGCACCGGTCCCCGTCCCGGTCGCCCCCGCGCCGGTCGCCACGCAGGACGAGGCCGATCTCGGCCCTGATCCCGATGCCGTGGCGCAGGCCTTGGCCGAAGCCTTGGCCGAACCCGTGCCGGAGGCCGTCGCCGCCACCCCGGAAACAACCGCCTCCGGCCAATTGCGCCCGCGCCCGCGCCCGGTCGCACCCGGTCAAGAGGCCGCCATTGTCCCCGTCGCGCTGGCCGATCCGGCCACCGCTTCGGCCCCGTTGGCCGAGATCGACCCCGCCGCCATTCCCGCAGGCACCCGCCTTGTCCAACTCGGCGCCTTCGATACGGCGGACGAGGCGCGTGCCGAATGGGTGAAACTGGGCAATCAGTTCGGTCCCCTCTTCCTTGGCAAGGCCCTTGTCGTGCAGGCTGCCGAAAGCGGAGGTCGCACCTTCTTCCGCCTGCGCGCCCATGGCTTCGCGGATGAGACGGAAGCGCGCGGCTTCTGCACCGAAATGCTTGCCCAGAACGCCTCCTGCATTCCGGTCGAGCAGCGCGGATGACCTTCGGTCAGGGCGCCGCGATCTTCGGCTGTTCCGGCCCCATCCTCACAAAGGACGAGGCGGCCTTCTTCCGCGACGCCGATCCCTTTGGCTTCATCCTCTTCGCCCGCAACGTGGAAAGCCCCGATCAGGTCCGCCGCCTGACCGACGACCTGCGCGCCAGCACCGGCCATGACGCGCCCATTCTGGTGGATCAGGAAGGCGGGCGCGTGCAACGCCTGCGCGCCCCACATTGGCGCGAATGGCTGCCCCCGCTGGATCAAGTGGCACAAAGCGGCGCACAGGCCGCCCGCGGGATGGGCCTGCGGTCGCGCATCATCGCCCATGAACTGCGTGCCGTGGGGATCGACGCAAACTGCGCCCCGTGCTGTGATCTGGCCTCCGAACACACCCATCCCTTCCTGCGCAACCGCTGCTATGGCAGCGATCCGGCCACCGTGGCCGCCATCGCCCGCGCGGTGGCCGAGGCGCATCTGGCTGGCGGCGTCTTGCCGGTGATGAAGCATATGCCCGGCCATGGCCGCTCCACCGCCGACACCCATCACGACCTTCCCACCGTCACCGCCACGCCCGAAGACCTTGATGCCACCGACTTCGCGCCGTTCCGCGCCCTGCGCGACATGCCGCTGGCCATGACCGCCCATGTCGTCTTCGCGGCCTTCGATGCCGACCGCCCCGCGACGCAATCCCCTGCGATGATCGACGTCATCCGCAACCGCATCGGCTTTGCGGGCCTCCTCATGACCGATGATCTCAACATGCAGGCGCTGTCGGGCACGCTGGCCGAACGCGCTGCCGCAGCGCGCGCGGCAGGCTGCGACATCGCCCTGCATTGCAAGGGCGATCTGGCCGAAATGCAGGCCGTTGCCGCCGCCGCCGGGCGGCTGGATGGCGAAAGCCTCCGCCGTGCTGCTGCCGCTCTGGCATGGCGAAAGGCCCCCGACGCCGTTGACATCGCCGCCTTGGAAGATGACCTTGCTCAGGTCCTTCGGGGAGGCGCGCATGTCTGACGACTGGACCGCCGTGGAACGCCTGCCGCCCGCCGACCGTCTGGCGGCCGAGGCGCTGATTATCGATGTCGACGGGTTCGAAGGCCCGCTCGACCTGCTTCTGACGCTCTCACGCACCCAGAAGGTCGATCTGCGGCGCATCTCGATCCTGCAACTGGCGGATCAGTATTTGGGTTTCATCACCCGCGCCCATGCGCTGCGGATCGAATTGGCCGCGGATTATCTCGTCATGGCGGCTTGGCTCGCCTTCCTGAAATCCCGCCTCCTTCTGCCCCCCGAACCGGGCGAAGACGGCCCCACCGCCGAAGAACTCGCCGCCCATCTGGCCTTTCAGCTTGAACGGCTGGAAGCCATGCGTGAAGCCGCAGCCCGTCTGATGGCGCGCGATCAGTTGGGGCGCGATTTCTTTGCCCGCGGCCTGCCCGAAGATGTCGCGCTGAACAGAAAGGTCACCTATTCGGCGACCCTGCTCGATCTGATGCGCGCCTATGCCCGCACCCGCACCAAGGATGAATTCCGTCCGTTCGTGATGGACCGCGACCATGTCTTCACCATGGAACAGGCGCTGGACCGGATGCGCGGGCTGATCGGCTATGCCGGGGAATGGGCGGAACTGACGTCCTTCCTCCCCGAAGGTTGGGACGGGAACCCGATGCGCCGCCGCTCCTCTACCGCCGCGCATTTTGCAGCCGTTCTTGAATTGGCCAAGCGCGGGCAGGTCGAATTGCGGCAGGGCGAAACCTTCGCACCCATCCAGCTGCGCCGGAAAGACCCATGACGGACAGCCCAGAGCCCATCGAACGCAGCCTCTTCGAGGCCCCGCCCATGGCGGAACAGGAACGGATGGTCGAAGCGATCCTCTTCGCCTCCACCGAACCCGTCACCGTGGCCGAACTGGAACAGCGCCTTCCTCATGGCTGCGATCCGGCCGAGGCGCTGGTGCACCTGCGCAAGCGATACGAGGGCAGGGGGGTGCACCTCGTGCGCGTGGGCGATGCCCATGCCTTCCGCACCGCGCCCGATCTTGGCCATCTGATGCGCAAGGAAACCGTGGAACAGCGCAAGCTCAGCCGCGCCGCCATCGAAACCCTTGCCATCATCGCCTATCACCAACCCGTCACCCGGACAGAGATCGAAGAAATCCGCGGCGTTGCCGTCTCGCGCGGAACAGTGGATCAACTGCTGGAACTGGAATGGATCCGTCTGGGCCGCAGAAGGATGACTCCGGGCCGTCCCGTGACTTTTGTTGTGACCGAACAGTTCCTAGATCATTTCGGTCTGGAATCGGCGCGCGATTTACCAGGGCTTAAGGAATTGCGGGCAGCCGGTCTTTTGGACAACCGCCCGCTTCCCGGCAGCCCCTCGCGCGGTGAGGATGAGGACGAGGCAAGTGTCGGGCAGAGCGAACTGTTCGAGGATTAGTGAAAGGGCGATTAGGATGGATTGGAACAGGCTGTTGCAAGGCATGGGTGGGCGGCTGCTACGGCAGGCGCTCGGCATGGCGATGAAACACGGGCTGGATCGGATTGGCGGCGCGCCTGCCAAGGACAAGGGCCAGATGACCGAGGCAGAACGTCGGCATCACGCGAAATCCGCCGAAACGCAGAAACGAGTCAAGGATATCATGCGCGTCGGTCGCCGCTTCTGGCGGTGATCAGCGGAACTGTTTGGCCAGTTTCAGGCCCTGTCCCTGATAGTTTGACTTGATGGCCTGCCCGTAAAGGGTCTTGGGCCGTTCTGTCATGCGTTCATAGACCAACCGACCCACCACCTGCCCATGTTCCAGCACGAAGGGCGCCTCGTGGCAGCGCACCTCAAGCACGCCCCGCGACCCTTCGCCCCCGGCAAGGGCATGGCCGAAGCCGGGATCAAAGAACCCCGCGTAATGCACGCGAAACTCACCCACCATCGCCAGATAGGGCGCCATCTCGGCCGCGTAATCCGGCGGGATCGTCACGGCCTCGCGGCTGACAAGGATGTAGAAGGCACCGGGGTCCAGAATGATCCGCCCCTCGGTGCTGCGAACCTCCTCCCAGAAGTCGCGCGCCGGATAGTGGCCGATCCTGTCCAGATCGATCACCCCCGTATGCGGCTTCGCCCGATAGCCAAGCAGATCACCCGTTGCGGGCTTCAGATCGACCGAAAAGCCCAGCCCTCCGGCAATCACCGCCTCCCCCGAAACCAGCGGCTCCTGTGCATGCAGCGCCGCCAGTTCGGCATCGTCCAGCACCGCCTGCCCGTGCCGGAACCTGATTTGATTCAGCCGCATCCCCGGGCGCACCAACACCGAGAAGCTGCGCGGGCAGACTTCGGCATAAAGCGGGCCGTGATAGCCCGGGGCGATACGGTCGAACTCTGTCCCGCCATCGGTGATCGCCCGCGTCAGCAGGTCAAGGCGCCCGGTAGAGCTTTTGGCATTGGCAACCGCCGTCAATTCCGGCCCGAGCGCCAAAGACTCCATCAGCGGAATGACGTAGACGCAGCCCTTTTCAAGAACCGCGCCCTGCGTCAGGTCCACGCGGTGCATCTCGAACTCTTCCAGCCGCTGGGCCACAGTCCGGCCTTGCCCGGCAAGGAAGGAGGCCCGCACCCGATAGGCGACCGTGCCGAGTCGAAGGTCAAGGCTGGCGGGCTGGATCTGCGCATCGGTGATCGGCACGACCGCCGTAATGGCGCCATCAGCGATCAGGTGCTGCAGGCTCTGCGAGGGAAGTACGCCGATGTTTGTCAACTCAGGCCCCTCCCGCCCGTGAAACGGAACCGCCCGCACTGCCATCCGGCAGGCGGGCGGTTTCGGTGTTGGTCGGGCCGGCGAGATTCGAACTCGCGACCTTCCGCCCCCCAGACGGACGCGCTAACCAGGCTGCGCCACGGCCCGACAGGCGGGATACATACCGATATTCCGGGCAGGGGCAAGCGGGAAAGCACATCGTTGCCGGATCAGCGGATGCGGCGGCGCGACGCCTCGGCGACACGGTCGCGCAGGTCGGCAAGCCGGTCGTACAGCCGTTCCAATTCCGCCCGATGGGGGGCCAGTCTCGCCCGCCGACTGCGGCGCAGACGTGCCGCGACCGTTGGGTCGGACGGCATCTCCGGCTCTGCCATCGGGGCGGCAGCACTGGCATCCGTCTCCTCTGCAGCGACCTCGTCTTCTGCCCCATCCGGCAGGGCCTCGGACGGCGATTCGCCCCGCATATCGTCTCCGGCAAACAGGTTCTCCGTGACCGGGGCCTCGTCTACAGCCGTCGCATCCACCCTCCCGTCGGGAGGTGGCTCTGCAATCCGTCCGAACAGAGGCAAGGTCTCGACAGGTTCGATCTCTTCCTCGGCCTCGATGAAGGGGGCTTCCGGGGCGTCCAGCGTCTCTGCGGCGGGGTCGTCCGCCCTATCGTCCTCGTCAAAGGCGGGTGCACCACGCTGTGCCTCGTGCCGCGCGAAAGCATGTTCCAGCGGGATGATCTGTGCGGTCTCGGTCGGGGTAGATGCGGGTGCAATGGCCGAAAGAAGGAACTGCGCCTCATCGGCACTGGCATCCTCGGCGTCGATCACGACTTCGGTTCCCGGAACAGGATCGGGCAGGGGGGCCGCAAGCCCCGACACATGGCGGATGCCCTGCTCGCGCAGGATCTTTTGGACCCCGCGGATCGTCAGGCCATCGTCGTGCAGCAGTTTCTTGATGCCGGCCAATAAAGACACGTCCCCCGGACGGTAATAGCGCCGCCCGCCCGCGCGTTTTACGGGCCGTATCTGTGGAAATCGACTTTCCCAGAACCGCAGAACATGTGCCGGAGTATCCAGCAGATCGGCCACTTCGCTGATGGTTCGGAACGCCTCTGGCGATTTCTCCATCGGCGACGGCTCCCTATCGCTTGGTTCCGGCCGCCACGCGATCCTTCATAAGATGCGAGGGACGGAAGGTAAGCACGCGCCGCGGGCTGATCGGCACCTCATCCCCGGTCTTCGGGTTGCGCCCAACGCGCGCCGACTTGCTGCGCACCGCGAAGGTGCCGAAGGACGAAATCTTGACCGTCTCGCCCTCGACCAGCGCATCGGACATATGCTGCAGCACGCTCTCCACCAAAGCGGCGCTCTCGTTGCGGGACAGACCCACCTCGCGGAACACCGCTTCGGACAGATCCATGCGCGTCAAGGTCTTCTCACTCATGCAAAGTCCCCCCCGGGTTATCACGCGAGAGTGAGACGTTTGGATTAACGAGTCAATATCAACCACTTGCGCCGCGCATTTGATGCGCCCGACCGTGGCTACCAGCGCAGCACCACCGCGCCCCATGCCAAACCGCCGCCGATCGCCTCGGTCACCACAAGGTCGCCGGTTTTGATCTGGCCGCGCTGCTTGCCCACCGAGAGGGCAAGCGGGATGGAGGCGGCCGAGGTGTTGCCGTGATCCTGCACCGTCACAACGACCCGATCCATCGGCACCTGCATCCGTTTTGCCGTCGCTTCGATGATGCGGATATTGGCCTGATGGGGCACGATCCAATCCACATCGCCACCCGAAAGACCGATCTTTTCCAGCGCAGTATGGGCCGTTTCCGCAAGCTTTTCAACAGCATGGCGGAAGACTTCCTTGCCTTCCATGCGCAGGTGTCCAGTCACGCCCGTCGACACACCGCCATCGACGTAAAGGATATCTTTGAACCGCCCGTCCGAGTTCAGGTCGGTCGACAGGATGCCGCGATCCGCCGTGGTCCCGCCCGCTTCCTGCGCCTCAAGCACCAGCGCGCCTGCACCGTCGCCGAACAACACGCAGGTGGATCGGTCGGTCCAATCCATCAGCCGCGAGAAGGTCTCGGCGCCGATCACCAACACCCGCCGGGCCTGACCAGCAAGGATCAGCGCATTCGCGGTGGTCAGCGCATAAACGAAGCCTGCGCAGACCGCCTGCACGTCGAAAGCGAATCCGCGCGACAGGCCAAGGCCGGACTGAATCATCGTGGCGACCGACGGAAAGGTCAGGTCAGCTGTCGATGTGGCGACGATGATTGCGTCAATATCCGACGAATCCAGCCCGGCATCCGCCAAAGCGGCCTGCGCCGCCCGCAGGCCCAGATCGGATGTCATCTGGCCTTCCGCCGCGAAATGACGCCGCTCGATCCCCGAACGGGTGCGGATCCATTCATCACTGGTTTCGATGAGGCTTTCGAACTCGGCATTGGGGACAACCCTTTCGGGAAGGTAGTGCCCCACGCCCCTTACGACGGCGCGTATCGTCATTCCTTGGTTCCGCCTCCCGTCCCCACGGCCGTCTCGGACGGGGTCGTTCCATCGCCGCCATCCTGCCCCGGACGCATGGCAGAGGCAACCCGTGCCGCCAGACGTTCCTGAAAGCCCGCAGCGGCAAGTTGATGCGCCAGCCGGATCGCGGCGGCCACGCCCGTGGCATCCGCCGATCCGTGCGATTTGACCACGGTCCCGTTCAACCCCAGAAACACCCCGCCATTGGCGCGCCGCGGATCCATCCGCTTTTGCAGCCGCCGCAGGGTTGACAGGGCGAAAAGCGCCGCAAGGCGCGAGAAGACCGTCGCGTTGAATTCTTCGCGCAGGAAATCGGAGATCAGCTTTGCCGTACCTTCGCCCGTCTTCAGGGCGATGTTTCCGGTGAAACCATCCGTCACGATCACATCGACACGGTCCGACGGGATGTCGCTGCCTTCGACAAAGCCCACGTAATCGAAACCGCCTGCTTCGGCCGATTGCGCCACAAGGTCATGCGCCTCCTTCAGCTCGGCGCGGCCCTTGTGTTCTTCGGTGCCGACGTTCAGCAGCCCCACCCTTGGCCGCGTCAGGCGCAGGCCGTTGCGGGCATAGGATGCCCCCATCATTGCGAATTGCAGAAGGTCGTTCGCCTCGGCCTTCACGTCGGCGCCCATGTCGAGCATCACATTGAAGCCGCCGGGATTGCGCGACGGCCAGAGACTGGCGATAGCAGGGCGGTTGATTCCGGGCAGGCGGCGCAGGCGGATCATCGACAGCGCCATCAGCGCGCCTGTGTTCCCACAGGAGACGGCGGCGGTGGCGGCACCTTGCTTCACGCTTTCGATGCAGGACCACATCGAGGTGCCTTCGCCATTGCGCATCACCTGACTGGGCTTGTCCTGCATGGTGACAACCCGGTCGGCATGGCAAATCGTGACGCGCCCGGCAAGCCCGTCGGCCTGTGCCACCAGACGCGCAAGTTCGCTTTCGTTGCCGTGCAGCAGAAAGTCGGCTTGGGGAAGTTCGCGCACGGACAAAGAAAGACCGGCAACGACGGCTGCCGGTCCCCTGTCTCCGCCCATGGCGTCAACGGAAATGACGATACGCCTCGCGCCGTCGGTTGCCGGATCTGAAGCTCCGTTGGCCATCGGGCAGGGCGTCTTGGATGCGGCTTACGCCGCGTCCTCGTCCAGATCGACCTCTTTCGCCGTCGCAACGACTTCGCGCGCGTCGTAGTGACCGCAGGCGCTGCAGACGTGGTGCGGACGCTTCAACTCGCCACAGTTCGAGCATTCCTGCGGATTGCCGGCGACAAGAGCGTCATGGGCGCGGCGCATATTGCGGCGCGAACGGGTGACTCGGTTCTGAGGGACAGCCATGTCTCAACCTCGGGTAGCGGGGACATGCCCCTGATTTTCCTATTGCGGACAGCGGCTTGCCCACTTTCCGCGCGAGCCGATACCTGCCATCTGACGAGGCGCGGAACATAGCCGGAATTCCTGCGCGCGCAAGCCCCTTTCTTGCGACCGGCTGGCAAGTCGCATCAGCCGGGTTCTGACCCATCCAGACGGGACTTCAGCGCGGCAAGACCGGCGAAGGGACGCAGATCCTCGTCCTTGAGCGGGGCGGTGCCGGGGGCGGCGAAGACGGCCTCGCCAAGTTCCACCCCATCTGCCCGGGGATACAGAGGCAAGGCCAGTTCCAGCGCCTCCATCGCCACAAGCGCCGGATCGATGATCTCGGGCAGAGGGTCTTGCGTGTCGTCCTCGGGCATCTCGACCTCGTCGCCGTCGGGTTCTTGCCAATCGGCGATATAGCGACGGCGAACCTGTTCCGTCAGCCGCGCGATGACGGGGGCGAGGGTGACCGAGCAGGGTTGAACCGCCTCGGCCGTCAGGGTTGCGTCGAGGGTGAAGTCATTGCGCCCGTCGGGCCGGATTTCGCCGGTAAAGCGGAAGGCGGGCAGATCAAGAAGGCCGAGTTGGACGGCGATCCATTGCCGCGTCGCGCGGTCTGGGCGCAGATCGAAACGGGTGGGTTTGCGGGTGGCGAGCGTGGCGCTGCGCAGCGGATGGCTGAAGGTGGGGTGATCGGCGGTTTCGTCGGGCATCTGTCGGTTTCCCTTGCAGGATCACGGGGCGGATCGGTGAGGTCGGAAGGGCAAGCATCTGCCGGTCCGGCGCGCGCGCTGCTGTTTGCATTCTTGAAGTGCGGGCCATCCTTCTGTAAGCCAAAGCAAAGCAGCCGCGCAGGTTATGGCATATGCCATATGTGCTGCGCCCGGGCGAGACAAGTCGGGCAGGGCAGAGGCAGGGTGGGTACGGCATGGGGTTCTACGGCAAGATGACGGCCCTTTCGGGTGCCGCCCGCGTCCTGCGGGCCGGGATGGTGGGTCTGGTCCTTGTTGCACTGGCCGCCTGTTCCTCGCTTTATCGCAATCACGGCTATGTTCCGACCGAGCCTGATCTGGCCCTGGTCCAGGTCGGGGTGGACACGCGTGAAACGGTGACCGAGAAGGTGGGCCGTCCCTCCGCTTCGGGCCTGCTAAACGATGTCGGCTGGTTCTACGTGCAAAGCCGCTGGGAATATCGCGGGGCCTTCCAGCCGCGCGAGATCGACCGTCAGGTCGTGTCGATCACCTTCAACGAGGCGGGCACCGTTGAGAACATCGAACGATTCGGGTTGGAGCGCGGCAAGGTCGTGCCGCTGTCGCGCCGCGTCACCGAGTCGAGCGTGAAGGGCCTGAGCGTGATCCAGCAGCTTCTGGGCAGCTTCGGTCGCATCGCGCCGGGTGTCATCACGGGCGACTGACGCAGCGGTATAGCGCGCCTTTTCTGCCGTTTGCCTAGGCTTCGGGATCGAAGGTCAGCGCCACGCCGTTGATGCAGTAGCGCAGCCCGGTCGGGGCCGGGCCATCCGGAAAGACATGTCCGAGATGCGCGTCACAGCGGTTGCAATGCACTTCGGTGCGGCGCATCCAAAGGGTGCGGTCTTCCTGTTCACCCACCATCTCGGGGTCGATCGGCTGCCAGAAGCTGGGCCAACCCGTGCCGCTGTCGAACTTGGTACGCGCCGAAAAGAGCGGCGCATCGCAGCAGATGCAGCGATAGGTGCCGGGGGCCTTGGGGAAATTGTCATGGGTGAAGGCGCGTTCCGTGGCGTGCTTGCGCGTCACGCGATAGGCGAGGTCTGACAATTGCGCGCGCCATTCGGCATCGGATTTCACCACCTTGTCCATGACCGTCATCCCTTCTGCTGCATCCTGCGGGGCCTTGCCCCTGCGCCGATCCTTGGCCCATATCTAGGCCTCGCGCTTCGGTCAGCCAAGCGGCAAGCGGTAGGGGCATGGAATTCAGCAAGGGACGGTTCCGCGTGCGGCTGTCGCAGCGGGACGGCGATGTGGTCGCGGCGCAAAGGTTGCGTCACCGGGCCTTTCGTGGCGGCGATGGGGTGGATGCGGATGCCTTCGATGCCGCCTGCCAGCATCTGCTTATCGAGGCAGTGGCGACCGGGGAATTGGTGGGAACCTGCAGGCTGCATCTGGTGCGATCGGCGGCTCTGCTTGGACAGACCTATACCGGGCAGTTTTACGACCTTTCCGTATTCAGCGGATTTTCCGGCCCCATGCTGGAGGTCGGACGATTTTGCATGGCGGCCGGGGGGCAGGATGCGGATGCGCTGCGCCTTGCTTGGGCCGCGCTGACGCGGATTGTGGATGACGAAGGGGTGGCGTTGCTGTTTGGCTGTTCGTCATTCTCTGGCACGGACCCAGCGCCCCATGCCGACGCGCTGGCGGCGCTGGCCTGCCATCATCTTGCCCCGCCCGCCCTGCGCCCCGGGCGTAAAGCGACAGAGACGGTGCCCCTTGTGCCTGCGCCGCATGATATGCGGCGATCTCTGGCGCAGATGCCGCCCTTGCTGCGCAGCTATCTGGCCATGGGGGGATGGGTCAGCGACCATGCCGTCGTGGACCGTGATCTGGGCACATTGCATGTCTGCACGGGGGTGGAGATCGCGGCGATTCCTCCGGCACGGGCGCGGCTCTTGCGGGCGGATGCGGGTTAGACTGCAAGGGGCGTTGACCTTGACCGCGCCCCCGCTTACCTGAGCCGCCATGGCACGCGCACCCCTTCTTCAGCTTTCCGGCATCTCGCTGACCTTCGGCGGCAATCCTGTCTTCGACGGGCTGGACCTTGTCGTCCAGCCGGGGGATCGGGTGGCGCTGGTCGGGCGGAACGGATCGGGGAAATCCACCCTGATGAAGGTGATGGCCGGGCTGGTGGAGCCGGATCAGGGCGCGCGCATCGTGCCGCCGGGGGTCGTGGTGGGGTATATGGAGCAGGACCCGGACTTGTCGGGCTTTGCCACATTGGGCGACTATGCCGCCAGCACCTTGCCGGAAGGTGAGGCGTACCGCGTCGAAATGGTTGCGGAAGGGCTGAAGTTCCGGCCCGAGACGCCGGTTGCCACGGCCTCGGGCGGGGAGCGGCGGCGCGCGGCGCTGGCCAAGCTTCTGGCCGAGGCGCCGGAACTGATGTTGCTGGACGAACCGACGAACCATTTGGACATTCAAGCCATCGAATGGCTGGAGGCGCAACTGACCGACACGCGCACGGCCTTTGTCCTGATCAGCCATGATCGGGCCTTTCTGAAGGCGCTGACCAAGGCCACGCTCTGGATCGACCGGGGCGAGGTGCGGCGGCGCGAGGCGGGCTTTGACGGGTTCGAAGAGTGGCGCGAAACCATCTGGGCCGAAGAGGATGAGGCGCGCCACAAGCTGGAGCGCAAGATCAAGGCCGAGGCGAAATGGGCCGTTGAAGGCATCAGCGCGCGGCGAAAGCGGAACATGGGGCGGGTGCGGGCGCTTGCCGCGCTGCGGGACGAGCGGGCGTCGATGATCCGCCGTCAGGGCACGGCGGCGCTGGAACTGGAAAGCGGCACCACCAGCGGCAAGCGGGTGATCGAGGCGAAAGGTCTGGAAAAACGCTTTGCCGATAAGGTGATCGTCAAGGGACTGGACCTGCGGGTGCTGCGCGGGGATCGGGTGGCCTTTGTCGGGCCGAACGGGGTGGGCAAGACGACGCTGCTGAAACTGCTGGTCGGTGAGGTGGCACCGGATGCCGGAATTGTCACTTTGGGAACCAATCTGGACATCGCCGTTTTCGACCAGACCCGCGCCCAACTGGATGCCGAGGCGAGCTTGTGGGAGAATCTGACGGGCGATCCGATGATGCGGGTGTCGGGCAATTCCGATCAGGTGATGGTGCGGGGAAATCCGCGCCATGTGGTGGCGTATCTGAAGGATTTCCTCTTTGACGAGGCGCAGGCGCGGGCCCCTGTGAAGAGCCTATCAGGCGGCGAGAAGGCGCGGCTACTGCTGGCAAAGTTGATGGCAAAGCCGTCCAATCTTCTCATTCTGGACGAACCGACCAACGATCTGGATGTGGAGACGCTGGACCTTTTGCAGGATGTGCTGGGCGAGTATGACGGTACGGTCCTGCTGGTCAGCCATGACCGCGATTTCATCGACCGGGTGGCGACCACGACGGTCGCGCTGGAGGGGCAGGGCCGCGCGACGGTCTATCCCGGTGGTTGGTCGGATTACGCGGCGCAGCGGCCAAAGGCGGTGGAGGAGAGCGGGCGGTCCGTCCGGGCCGAGGCCCCCAAAGCCGAGGTGAAGGCAGAGGTCGCCAAGGCCGATGGCCTGACCTTTACCGAGCGCAAGCGGCTGGACGCTTTGCCAGCGGTGATCGAGCGGCTGGAGGCGGAGATCGCCAAGCTGGGCGCGTTCCTGTCGGACCCGGAGTTGTTCACGAAGGAGCCTGCGAAGTTCCGCAAGGCATCCGAGGCGATGGCCGAACGGCAGGCGGCACTGGCCGCGGCGGAAGAAGAATGGCTGGGTCTGGCCGAGCGCGCCTGACCCGTGCCGATCACGCGAAAGCGAGAAATTCTCACGTGATATTTAGGGGATAGGCGGACTCTGGCCGGTTTCGGCGCAGGGAGCAAGCTGTTTGCCGCGCGCCGGCTTCACAGCCTGTCACCACGGCGCGAGGCCATCTTGCCGGGGGCCGGCAACGGGCGCAGGTCTGATGCATCAGGCGACCCGATGCCAGGCCCGATGCGGGCGGCCGGGTCGCGGCACAGGCACAGGAGACGGATCATGATGCGCAGGATCACAGGGATCGCGGGCGTGGCGGCGATGGCAGCGATGCCCGCCTTTGCAGGTGGCTTGGTTCAGCCGACGGAAGAGCCGATGGTGGCCCCGGCCCCGATGGCCATGCCCGCCCCGTCGACGGATTGGAGCGGGCTTTATGCCGGGGGCCAGCTTGGCTATGGCGATGTCGGGTCCACGGGCGCGCTTGCAGGCGACGGCATGACCGCGGGGGTTTTCGCCGGCTATCGGGCTGATTTCGGGCAGTTTGTGACCGGGGTCGAAGGGAACTTCGATTGGGCCAATATCGACCTTGGCGGGGGGACCTCGCTCGACTCCATCTCGCGGTTGAAACTGATCGGGGGCTATGACGTGGGGCCTGCGCTGGTCTATGGCACGGTGGCGGCGGTGCGGGCGGATACGACGCTGGGCGCCGACAATGGCTGGGGTGCGGGGATCGGGGTGGACTATGCCGTGACCCAGCAGATGACGCTGGGCGCGGAACTGATGGAGCATCGTTTCGATAACTTCGTGGGCAGCGGCACGGATATTGAGGCGACCACGCTGAACGCGCGGGTGGGGTTCCGGTTCTGATCCCCGGGATAGGTTAACGAAGTGTTAAGGCGGCCCGGTGCGGGCCGCCTTTTTCACATCAACTCTGCCACGACTTGCGGAATCATGGCGACGTCTTCGGCCGTGCAATCGAATTGCCCCACCTGCACGCGGATGACGAAGCGGCCCGCATGGCGGGTCTGGGTCAAGTAGATGCGGCCATCATCGTTGATGCGTGTAAGCAGGGCTTCTGTCATGTGATCCGTGGCAAGCGCGAAGGTGAAGAGCGACAGCGAGGGTTCCGTGGTGATCGTGACGCCGGGCAGCCGCGCCAGCGCATCGCGGGCCTGCCGCGCCCAATCCACATGGTTTCGTATCCGGTCCCGCAGGCCCGACAGACCATAGGCGCGAAGGGTGAACCAGAGCTTAAGGGAACGGAATCTCCGCCCCAAAGGCACGGTCCATTCGTTGAAATTGGTGATTTCCTCGCGCCCGGCGGTTTCCAGATAGGTGGGGCGCAGGCCGAGCGTGCGGACCTGTGGCCCCGGATCGGCGAGGAACTGGACGGCGCAATCGAATTGCGCGCCCAGCCATTTATGGGGGTTGAAGACGATGCTGTCGGCCCCTTCGACCCCTTGCCACAGGGGGCGGAATTCCGGGCAGATCATCGCGCTGCCCGCCCAAGCGGCATCGACATGGACGGGCAAGCCTGCAGCCTTGGCCACCGCAATGCAATCGGCGATGCGGTCGAAGGCCCCGACCGAGGTGCCACCTGCACAGAGGATGACGCCTGCGGGCAGGAAGCCCGCCGCGCGGTCGGCGGCGATAGCCCCGGCCAGCGCGCCGGGTTTCATGGACAGTGTCGCATCCGTCTGAATCTTGACCAGATTTTCCTGACCTATCCCCGCGATGCGGGCGGATTTGTCGACCGAGGAATGGGTTTCGGCGCTGGCATAAAGGCGGAGGCGCGGCTGGCCGGAGAGGCCTTGTTGCAGGCCCGCCCAGCCCAGTGCCTGTTCGCGCATGGTGAGGATGGCCGAGAGCGTGGCGGTGGTGGCGCTGTCATGGATCGTGCCGGTGAAAGTCGCGGGCAGGCCGAGGGAATGGGCCAGCCAGCGGATCATGACCTGTTCCACCTCGGTCACTGCGGGAGAGGTTTGCCAGAGCATGCCCTGCGCCGCGATGGCATTGGCAAGCTGTTCGGCCAGCATCGAGGCGGGGGAGGCATTGGCGGGGAAATAGGCGAAAAAACGGGGGTGCTGCCAATGGGTGAGGCCGGGGGGGATGATGCGGGCGAAATCGGCGAAGATGGTTTCGGGCTTTTCGGGGGATTCGGGTGGGTTTTCCGGCAGTTGTGCCGAGATGGCGCCGGGGAGGAGGGGCGCGCGGACGGGGCGGTCACGCAAGGAGGCGTGGTAATCATGCGCCCAGTCGGCGGCAATTTTCGACCAGTGGCGGAGGTCGTCGTGATCCATGGCGGAAATCCTTCTGTCGGGGCGGAGATGAACAGGCGATGCGACGGGCCGCAAGGGGGCCTTAAGTCGGTGAGTGAAATCAGGGGTTTAGGTGAAAACGGCTGTGCCCTGTTTTGTGCCGCCTTTTGTGCAGCAAACTGTGGGCACGCGGCGGGCGGTTGGGTGAGAAAGCATTAAGGTTAACGGAAGGGGGCATCGGTGGGGGGGCATGGGCCGGATGGCCCATCCTACGCGCGGGTGTCTGAGTGGGGTGGGCTTGGCGCAGAGACGTGGACGGGAGTTGCTGGGATCGTTGGGGGGCGGTGATGGGCCGGATGGCCCATCCTACGGGTGGGCCTCTGAGTGCGGGTTGGCAGGGGAAGAGGAGTTTGGCACGCGCTTTGGGCACGTTGAGTGGCGCGGTAGATGCGGCGGAGAGCGGTGCGACCGAGGCACCGGAGTGGTTTCGGTGGGGGGATGCATCGGGATGGGGGCTTGGCAGGGCGGGTGTTTTTCTGTAGCGCTTGGGCCATGAACAGGACGGGCATCTGCTGCATCTGCTGCATTACGCGCTGACCATCGGTCGCGCGGGCCTTCTTGTCGTTCCCAAGGAAAGACGAAGTTGCTAGACCCGCGCGGGATGGGCGTGTGGCCGCAGGGCGGGCAAGGCCTTCACAGGGGTTTGGGACATGGTGACGATCCGGCTGCACAATTCGAAGACGCGGGTGAAGGAGGTCTTTGACCCGATCGACCCGTCGAATGTGCGTGTCTATGTCTGTGGGCCGACCGTCTATGACCGGGCGCATCTGGGCAATGCGCGGCCTGTGGTGGTGTTCGACACGCTGTTCCGGCTGCTGCGCCATGTCTATGGCGCGGGGCAGGTGACCTATGTCCGCAACTTCACCGATGTGGATGACAAGATCAACGCCACTGCCTTGGCGCGGAAGGAGGCGGGGGCGGCGGGCACGCTGGAGGATCTGATCGCGGAGCGGACGGAAGAGACGATCCGCTGGTATCACGACGACATGGATGCGCTGGGGGCGCTGCGGCCCACGCATGAGCCGCGGGCGACGGCCTATGTGGGGCAGATGATCGCGATGATCGGCGCGCTGATCGAGACGGGTCATGCCTACGCCAAGGAGGGGCATGTCCTGTTCCGCGTGCGGTCCTTTGCCGAATATGGGCGGCTGTCGGGACGGTCTGTCGATGACATGATCGCGGGCGCGCGGGTGGAGGTGGCGCCCTTCAAGGAAGACCCGATGGATTTCGTGCTGTGGAAGCCGTCGGACGCGTCGCTTCCGGGATGGGAGAGTCCGTGGGGCCGGGGGCGGCCGGGGTGGCATATCGAATGTTCGGCCATGTCCCTCGCCCTACTGGGCGCGAGTTTCGACATCCATGGTGGGGGGATCGACCTGCAATTTCCTCATCACGAGAATGAGGTGGCGCAAAGCTGCTGCGCCCATCCGGAGGCGGAGTTCGCCCGCGTGTGGATGCATAACGAGATGCTTCAGGTGGAGGGGAAGAAGATGTCCAAGAGCTTGGGCAACTTCTTCACGGTGCGGGACCTGCTGGAGAAGGGCGTGCCGGGAGAGGTGATCCGGATGGTTTTCCTCGGCACGCATTACGGACGGCCGATGGATTGGACGGCGGAGAAGGCAGGGCAGGCGGAGGCCACGTTGCGGAAGTGGCGGGGGATGGTGAAGGGGGTTCAGCCTTCGGTCCCGTCCGAGGCGGTGGTGGCGGCGCTGGCCGATGATCTGAACACGGCGGGCGCGATGGCGGAGCTGCATGCGCTTGCGGCGGCAGGGGACTTGGCCGGGTTGAAGGCATCGGCTGGGCTTATGGGTCTGTTGCAGGATGATATGGGCGGCTGGGCCGAGGCGGGGGTGGACCTTTCGCCCTACGCCGCGCGGCTGGCGGCGCTGCGCGATGCGGCGATGGCGTCGAAGGATTTCGCCCCGGTGGATGCGATGAAGGCGGCGCTGTTGGCGGCGGGGGCAGAGGTGCGGATGTCCAAGGCGGGGGTGGAGGTGCTGCCCGGGCCGGGCTTTGACGCCGCGAAGTTGGAGGGGTTGGTGTGAGGCAAAATTCTTCGAAGAGTTTTGCAAATTCCTTCGAAGGAATTTGTCTGGAGGGGCGCGCATGACCCGCGAGCGGCTTTACCTGTTCGACACCACGCTCCGCGATGGGCAGCAGACGCAGGGCGTGCAGTTTTCGACGCCTGAGAAGCGGGTGATCGCGGCGGCGCTGGATGCTTTGGGCGTGGATTACATCGAGGGCGGCTGGCCGGGGGCGAACCCGACGGATAGCGAGTTCTTCGCAGGCCGCGCGCCGACGCGGGCGGCGATGACGGCTTTCGGGATGACCAAGCGGGTCGGGCGGTCGGCGGAGAATGATGATGTGCTGGCCGCCGTGCTGGATGCGGGGACGCCTGCGGTCTGTCTGGTGGGCAAGACGCATGAGTTCCATGTGAAAACCGCCTTGGGCTGCACGCTGGAGGAGAACCGCGAGGCGATCTGGGCGAGCGTGGCGCATTGCGTGGCCAAGGGGCGCGAGGCGCTGTTCGATGCGGAGCATTTCTTCGACGGCTATCGCGCCAATCCGGCTTATGCGTTGGACTGTTTGCGGGCGGCGCTGGAGGCCGGGGCGCGCTGGGTTGTGCTGTGCGACACCAATGGGGGGACTTTGCCCGCCGAGGTGGGGCGTGTGGTCGCGGAGGTGATTTCGGCGGGGGTGCCGGGGGAGCGGCTGGGCATCCATTGCCATGACGATACCGGGAATGCTGTGGCCAATTCGCTGGCTGCGGTCGATGCGGGGTGCCGCCAGATCCAGGGCACGTTGAACGGGTTGGGAGAGCGTTGCGGGAACGCCAACCTGACGACGATCATCCCGACGCTGCTGCTGAAGGAGCCCTATGCCAGCCGCTTTGCGGTGGGGGTCAGCCGCGAGGCGCTGGCGGGAATGGTGCAGGTGAGCCGTCAGCTGGATGATATCCTGAACCGCGTCCCGCTGCGGAGCGCGCCTTATGTGGGGGCGAGCGCCTTTGCCCATAAGGCAGGGCTGCATGCGAGTGCGATCCTGAAGGACCCGTCCACCTATGAGCATGTCGACCCTGCCGTGGTGGGCAATGAGCGCGTCATCCCGATGAGCAATCAGGCCGGGCAGTCGAACCTGCGGGCGCGATTGGCCGCGGCGGGGATTGAGGTGGAGCCGAAGGATGCCCGGTTGGGCCGCATCCTTGAGGTGGTGAAGGAGCGCGAGGATCAGGGCTATGCCTATGACGGCGCGCAGGCGAGTTTCGAGTTGGTGGCGCGGGCGGAATTGGGACTGTTGCCGGAATTCTTTGAGGTGAAGCGCTACCGCGTGACGGTGGAGCGGCGGAAGAACAAGTACAACGAGATGGTCAGCCTGTCCGAGGCCGTTGTCGTGGTGAAGATCGGCGAGCGGAAGATGCTGTCGGTCAGCGAGTCGATGGACGAGACGGGGACGGATCGGGGGCCGGTGAACGCGCTGGCCAAGGCTTTGGGGAAGGACCTTGGCCCCTATCAGGCGGTGATCGACGACATGAAGCTGGTCGATTTCAAGGTGCGGATCACCCAAGGGGGGACCGAGGCGGTCACTCGGGTCATCATCGACAGCGAGGATGCGCGGGGGCGGCGCTGGTCCACCGTGGGGGTGAGTGCGAATATCGTGGATGCGAGTTTCGAGGCGCTGTTGGATGCGATCAACTGGAAGTTGATCCGCGATGTGGGGTCTCCGGTGCAGGCATGAGCTATGAGGTCCTTTTCGACGGGTTGACGCGGGCCGGGCCGGGGGATGCGGAAAGTCTTGGCTGGGCGGTTGCCCGGGCCGGGGTGCCGGAGCGGGCGGCGATCCTTGATGCAGGCTGCGGGATGGGGGCCGATCTGGGGACCTTGGCCGCGCTGCGGCCCGGGGCGCGGATCGTGGCGGTCGATCTGATGGAGACCTTCGTGGCGCGGGTGCGGGAAGTACATCCGGGGATCGAGGTGGTCTGCGCCGACATGACCGATCCGCCGGGCGGGCCTTTTGATTTCATCTGGTCGGCGGGCGCGGCCTATGCGCCGGGGGTGGCCGCCTGTCTCTTGGCGTGGCGGGGGCATCTGGCACCCGGGGGCGCGGTGGCCTTCAGCGATCTGTGCTGGCGGGTGGCGGAGCCATCGGCGGCGGCGCGGGACTTCTGGGCCGCAGAAGGGCTTGAGATGCGCGATGCGGAGGGGCTGGAGGCTGTGGTGACAGCTGCGGGCTATCGTGTGGAGGCGGCGCGCTGGCTGGAGCCCGGGGCCTGGGCGGCCTATTATGAACCCGTGGCGCGGCGGCTGGCCGGGCTGCCCGAGGATGATTTCACCCGCGCTTTCGCCGCCGAGATTGCGCTTTGGCGCGCCCATGGCGGGGATTACGGCTATCGGCTGATTGTGGCGAGGCCCGCATGAGCGTTGAGGCCTGCGCTTCGCTGGTGGAACGGGGGGACCCCGACCGCTTTGCCGCCGTGATGGCGGCACCGGGGCCGCTGCGCGGGCGGCTGATGGTTCTTTATGCCTTCAACCTTGAGGTGGCGCGGGCGCCTTGGGTGACGCAGGAGCCGATGATCGCCGAGATGCGGCTGCAATGGTGGCGCGATGTGGTGGCGGAGGCCGGGGCGGGCAAGCCCGCACGGGCGCATGAGGTGGCGGGACCGCTGGCGCAGTTGATCGCGGAGGCTGGGTTGCCTGTGGCGGTGCTGGATGCGCTGATCGAGGCGCGACGCTGGGACGTCTATCGCGAGCCTTTCGAGGATCAGGCGGCGCTGGCGGCCTATCTGGAGGATACGGGCGGCGGTCTGATGTGGCTGGCGGGGCGGGCGCTGGGGGCGGAGGCTGCGGCAGAGGCGGATCTGCGGGCTGTGGGCTGGGCGGCGGGGCTTGCGGCTTTTCTGCGGGCGGTGCCGGAATTGGAGGCGCGGGGGCGGGTGCCGCTGGTCGACGGGCGGGCCGAGGCGGTGGCGGCGCTGGCCGAGGCG